>Ga0074199_1001357_pt1 | contig 22286 bp, 21 predicted proteins | sample EPASupsiteSAE347_FD_64528 | JGI IMG/M metagenome (GOLD analysis project Ga0074199, IMG submission 64528) | Bioremediated contaminated groundwater from EPA Superfund site, New Mexico - Sample SAE3-47 | ecosystem: Environmental > Aquatic > Deep subsurface > Groundwater > Contaminated ... | reverse complement strand
AGCACTTTACATCGCCCTTTTTGCAAATAGTAAACATGTTGGATATATCCAACATCTTCAAAATGAGACCATAAAAATTAAGAGAGAAAAACAGTATGTAGTTGATCCGGTTAAAATAATATCAAAACCTGATGGAAAAACAGAAATTCTCCATTTTCATGCGGAGGGAGTTAGTTATGGGATTCACTTTTCTTTTATAAAAATGAATCATGATTATAATCGGAAATTTAAACGACAATGTGAATTAACATTGAAAGATTCTCCCGTTGTTCAACCATATCGCAGTAAAAAATTGATAGATAAAATGAATTCGGAGTTTGAACGATTTTCAAAAAAAGCCAAATCTGCCGTGAATCGATCCTCTGACTAGAAAAGAGAGATAATCCCTCTTTTAAGTATTGCCAATAATCGATTTACTGCCCGGTTTTGATGTTGATCGTTTTCCTTTTCTATATCCGAATCTTGATCTGCTAGAAAGTTTTCCGATCAACACCGGCTTTTTCTGCGTCACATTGCCGAATAGAGAGGATCTTTTTGCAGATGCTTTTCTTGTCCTTGAATACCTGAGCATCCGTAACGAAGAGCGGTTGATCCTCTATCTTGTTGGCTCTCTTACCTCCAGAAGACCTGCGATTCTTCTCCACCTCCCGGTCCTGACCACCCGCTCGTTTCACAAAACAACCCTTAATACGCTCACCCTCCAAAACTTGTGCAGATGCCCCCCGAGAAACTGCCCGGCGGCCCGACACAGGACGAGATCATGGCCGTCTCCCTGCACAAGCTGGGACTGCGCAGCAACGACACGGTACTGGAGATCGGCTGCGGGACCGGCAAGGTCACCATTGCGATCGCCCGCGAAGCCCAGAAAGTGATCGCCATCGACGCCCGGTCCGAAGCCATCGAGGTTGCAAAGAAGGCCGCCAAGAAAGCGGTCATCCATAACATCATCTTTGCGCACAGCGACGCGGCCACGTTCCTGGAAAGCGCCGGCGAATTCGACTGCTGCTTCGTGGGCGGGACCAGGAACCTCCCCGCGATACTCCCGGTGCTCGCAGGGAAGGTGAAGCGGACGATCGTGATCAACGCGGTCCTCCTCTCCACCGTCTCCTCCACGGTCGCGGCGTTGAAAGAACTCGGGCTCTTCGTGGAAGTCGTGCAGGTGCAGGTCTCGCGGTCGTACGAACTCGCCGGCAGCATCATGTTCAGGCCCATCGACCCGGTCTGGATCATCGTGGGGAAGGGGGCCGCATGCTCGTAGGCCTCGGCCTCGGGCCGGGCAATCCCGAGCTCCTGACCCTCCGGGCCGTCCGGCTCCTCAAAGAGGCCGACGCAGTCTTCGTGCCGGGCCGGATCGCCCGGGACCTGGTCCTGCCCTACCGCGAACCGGTGATGCTCGACTTCCCGATGACGGACAACGAGGCGAAGATCGCGGCCTGCATGAAGGAGAACGCAGAGAAGATCGCGCCCGTGGCCGAATCGGGCCTCGCGGTCTTCGGGATCCTCGGCGACCCGAACTTCTTCTCCACCTTCTCGCGCCTCTGCGCCACGATCGCGGAGACGCACCCGGAGATCGAATTCCGCACCGAGCCCGGGATCAGTTCGATCACCGCGTTCGCCGCAGCGGCGGGCGTGCCGGTGAACCAGGGATTCGCGGTCTCGGACGGCACGGTCTCGGAGACGATGATCCTCATGAAAGTCCGGCACCCCCGGGCCATGGCGGAGAACCTGAAGACCCACGGCTACTCCACGTTCGTGCTCGTGGAGCGGATGTTCTTCGACGACATGAAAGTATACCGGAACGACTATCTTCCGGAGAAGAGCGATTACATGAGCGTGATGTATGCCGCAAAATAACCCCGTTGTCTGGTTCGTCGGCGCCGGGGCGGGCGACCCCGAACTGATCACGGTGAAGGGAAAGCGCCTTTTGGACGAGGCCGAGGTCCTCCTCTATGCCGGCTCGCTCGTGAACCCGGCGCTCGTGGCGGAATGCCCGGCACACGAGAAGGTGGACAGCTGGGGCATGCAGCTCGACGCGATGGTCGCCCTCATGGCCGACCGTGCAAAGGCCGGCAGAACGGTGGTCCGGCTCCACTCGGGCGACCCGGCCATCTACGGATCGATCGTGGAGCAGATCGCGGAGCTGGAGAAGCTCGGCATTGCGGTGCAGATCGTGCCGGGCGTCTCCTCGGTCTTTGCCGCGGCCGCCGCCCTCGGGACCGAGTACACGCCCAAGGGGGTCTCCGATACGCTGATCATCACGCGGCCCGCGGGAAAGACCCTTGAGAAGGATTACATCGCCGAGCTCTCGCGGGTCCCGGCCACGATGGCGTTCTTCCTCGGGAGCGAACACTTTGCCGAGATCACGGAGAAACTTGCGTGCCCGAAGGATACGCCGGCAGTCGTCATCTACCATGCCTCGTGGCCCGACCAGCGGATCATCCGGGGCACGGTCGAAGACATCGCACAGAAGGCAAAGGACGCCGGCATCACCCGCTCGGCCCTCCTGATCGTGGGCCGGGCCCTGCTCGGGACCGGTTCGGGATACACCCGCTCGCACCTCTACTCATGAAGACCGTTGTCATCGCCTTCCCCTATGCCATGGAAGAGGCGGAACGGATAGCCGCGTTCCTGGACTGCGACGTGGAGCTGTACGGGCCGGATACGTTTGAAACCGCTTTCACCGGTGCCCGGCGGATCGTGGCCCTGATGTCGATGGGGATCGTGGTCCGGAAGATCGCCCCGCACCTCGAGGACAAGTGGAAGGACCCGGCGGTCGTGGTCGTGAGTCCGGACATGCAGTACGCAATCCCCGTGCTCGGCGGCCATCACGGTGCAAACGAGCTCGCCAAGGAACTCTCAGGTCTCGGTCTCGTGCCGGTCATCACGACCGCCACGGAGTCACGGGGCCGCGAGGCGGTGGAGACGATTGCCGACCAGAACGGGATGGACGTGGTGAACCGGGACTCGACACGGGCCGTGAATGCGGCGATCCTCAAGGGGGACATCCCGGTCCACGCAGTGAAGGGGCCGGCCATCGTGCTGGCCGGGCCCGATGTTTCCGTTCTCGTAAAAAAGGGCGAGTACACGGTCGGCATCGGGTGCCGGAAGGATATCCGGGCCGACGACGTGGTGGACGCGGTCCGGGCTGCGCTCGCGGAGAACGGGATCGCGGAAGCGGATGTCTTCGTGTACGCAACAACCACGAAGAAGATGCACGAGGCCGGGCTCATCGAAGCCGTGGGTGTCCTCTCCGGGAATTTGATATTCCTGAACGACGATACCATAAACGCACAGGAAGGGACCGGCCCCTCACGGGCAACACGGCTGGGGCTGTTGGGCGTTGCCGAACCGGCCGCCCTTGCCGCGTCAAAGGATAAGGTCCTCATCATGAAGAAGAGAGTGTACGGGAGTGTCACGGTTGCCATCGCACGCTGAAGGAAAGGGGCATCTTGCCATCGTGGGCCTGGGCCCGGGAAAGAAGGAGTACATGACCGGCCGGGCGCTCGACGTCATTGCGGAGGCCGGCGTGGTGCTCGGCCACGGCACGTACCTGGAACCGATACAATCCCTGCTCTCGGGCAAGCAGGTAATCTCCAGCTCGATGGGGAAGGAAGTGGACCGGGCCCGGCAGGCCATCGGGCTTGCAAAGACGCAGCGGGTCGCCATCGTCTCGGGCGGCGACCCCGGGGTGTACGGCATGGCGAGCATCGTCCTCGAAGTGCTGGAGCACGACGGGGCCGATATCGAGGTCGAGATCGTCCCGGGCGTGACCGCGGCCACCGCGGCTGCGTCCCGGGCGGGCTCACCGCTCTCGGGCGATTATGCGACCATCAGCCTCTCGGACCTGCTCACCCCGATCGAGGTGATCGAGAAACGGCTCGACACGGTCTTCTCGCTCGGGATCCCGGTCGTGCTCTACAACCCGAAGAGCCGGGGCCGGCCGCACAACCTGGCGATCGCGGTGAGCCATGCCCGGCACCACCTGGCGGGGACCACGCCCGTGGCCATCGTAAAGAATGCGCTGCGGGAGGACGAGCAGGTGATCATCACCACGCTGGAAGAGATCGAGGACCACGCTGACAAGGTCGACATGCACTCGGTCGTCATCATTGGCGGGGCCGAGAGCAGGATCTGGAGGAGGGGAGACGATGTCAGAGGAATCATCACGCCACGCGGCTACCACAAAAAATACGTATATTGACGTGGGCGCCGATACCGAGGAAGGCTACGCGATCTCGAAGAAGTCCCGGGCGCTCGCCCGCGCCGCGGTGGGCAATGCCACGCCCGAGGACCGGATCCGGCAGCGGTGCTCGATCGCGGTCGGGGACTTTTCCATGGCGGAGCTGATGCGCTTTGAGCACAACCCCGTGAAGGCCGTGCTCGACGCCCTCCGGAACCGTGCCCCGATCGTCACCGACATCCGGATGGTGCAGGTCGGCATCCAGAAGAAGGGCCACGCAAGCGAGGTGCTCTGCGCCCTCGACTTCGGCGCGGAGATCGTGAAAGAGAAGGGGATAACACGGAGCTCGGCCGGGTTCCTCGCCCTCCGCGACCGGCTGCCGGGCGCGATCGTCGTGATCGGCAACGCCCCCTCCGCCCTCCTCTCGGCCTGCGCACTGGTAAACGAGGGGATCCGGCCCGCGGCGATCATCGGCGCCCCGGTCGGGTTCGTGAATGCCGCCGAGTCCAAGGCGCTCTTGCGGACCATCGACATCCCCTCGATCTCCACCGAAGGGACGCGGGGCGGGACGCCCGTTGCGGTGGCGGCCTTAAACGAGTGCATCACGATGTACATTGAAGGTCGGTGAGATGAAAGACCCGGTCACCGGTTTTGAGTACCCCGCTTCCTGGGTGGAGCGATGCCAGGCGCCGGACCGGCTCCCGCTCGTGGAGCAGGGGCTTGCCGTCCTGACCTCGACCGGGACCGTCCTCTTACGGGGCTTCACCACCGGCACCACGGCCGCCGCCGCCTGCAAGGCCGCGGTCCTCTCGCGGGCCGGCATCCCGTTCTCGTCCGTCACGATTACCATTCCCTGCGGCCTTAAGGTGAAAGTGCCCGCGGAGGGACTAGCCGGGCAGGGCTCGGCCCGGAAGATGCCCGGCGATTACCCGGGCGATGTCACGGCAGGCCTCCTCTTTATTGCCGAGGCGGTCCCGAAGAGCCGGGGCGTCCTCATCTCCTTTGGCGAGGGGGTCGGCCGGTTCACCCGGGACACCCCGCGGTACCGGAAGGGTGCGCCCGCGGTCAGCCCGCCGGCGCTCGCCTGCATCCACGTAGCCGTGGAGGAGGCGCTGAGGGAGACCGGGTTCTTCGGCGTCGAGGTCCGGCTCAGCGTCCCGCAGGGAAGGGCGATCGGGCAGATCACGCTCAATCCCCGGGTCGGGGTCGAGGGCGGGATCTCGGTCCTCGGCACCACGGGCCTGGTCGAACCGTGGGACGACCACCTCACCGCGTCCACGCTCGACCGGATTGCAGCGGCCGACGGGCCGGTCCTGACCACCGGCCGGACCGGCCTCCGGTACGCCCGGCTGATGTACCCCGACCGCGAGGTGATCCTGATCGGCGGGAAGATAGAGCGTTCGGTTGCGGCTGTCAAGAAGGAGGCGATCCTTTTTGGCCTCCCGGCACTGATCCTCCGGTACATCAACCCGCAGGTCCTGGAAGGGACCGGGGCGGGAACGGTCGAGGAACTCTCGGTCACGCCGCAGTTTGCTGCAATCGTGGAGGAGAACCTGGCCGCATTCAGGCAACGCTGCCCCAAGGTCCGCGTCGTGCTGGTGGACCGCAACGGGCAGATCATCGGGGAGAGTGCATGAAGATCGTGGGAGTGGGCTGCGGCCCGGGGCTGTTGACCGAGCAGGCGATAAAGGAACTCCGTGCAGCGCGGAACGTGTACGGGTCGGAGCGGGCGATCGGGCTTGCCCGGCCCTTCCTCTCCCCTTCCTGCCGGGTCAAGTCCATCGACGATTTCAAGAGCCTCCACCGGCTCCCGCAGGACGCGGTCGTCCTCTCGACCGGCGACCCGATGCTGGCCGGCCTCGGGTACCTGCAGGGGGAAGTGATCCCGGGGGTCTCCTCGCTCCAGGTGGCCGCGGCCCGGCTCCACATCCCGCTCTCCCGGATCGCGGTCGTGGTGGCCCACGGCCGGGGCCACGAGAAGGGGATGACCGACACCGTCGAGGAGGTCCGGCGCGGCAGGATCGTCTTTTTGCTCGCCGACCCGAAGTTCGATACCGGCGAACTCTACGACCGGCTCCGGCGACTCGTCCCCCCGATCCAGATCGCGGTGTGCGAGAACCTCGGGTACCCGGACGAGCGGATCGAGGTCGGGCCGGCCGAAAACCCGCCGGCCCCGGCCGCCGGCCTCTACTCGCTCATGATCGGGCAGTTCTGAAATCCCGGCAAAAGTCTTTTTCTTTTACGGCCCAAAATACGGTAAGGAGTATCATGGACAAGGCAACGAGAAACCAGATCAGCATCCTCTTATTCGTCTTCGGGTTCGCGATGGTCCTGATCCAGGACTTAAAGAAGCTCGACTCTATCGATCTCGGCTTTTCCTGGCCATTCTCCCTCATGTTCTACGTGGGGCTCATCTTCATGGGCGTCGGCTACTACATCAAGTGAGGGGGAACGGCCGGCAGGTCCCGCCCATCACCGCTTCTTTTCCCCGCCGCTTGCGCCCGCTGCCTTTTTCTCGATCGTGATCTCGCACTGCCGGTCCCCGGTGCAGAGCGTCCGGACAAACCGTGCCGAATATTCCTTGTTGAGGAGCGGCACCGCGGTCAGGGCAAAGGCCATGCAGCGCCGGAAGACCGGGCAGTTCCCGTCGCCCGCCGCCCCCATCGCCGCATCGTGGAAGGGGCAGCGCTTCACGATGATCACGGCCCGGTCAAGCGCCACTTCGAGTGCTTCGCCCGAGAACTGCGGGCCGAAGAAGATGGTGAGGATCGTAAACAGGGTCGAGGCAAGGTCCTTTGCGGTCCGGACCGGCAGCGCCAGGTCGCGGGCCGCGGTACAGGCAGAACCGGCGAGCTCCATCCAGATCTCCTGCTCGATCTCGTCGTACCGCTGCCCGAGGGCCGGGCGGAACGCGGCATCGTAGGCTGCCGGTAACCGGGAGACCATCGCCGAGGCCAGCCGCCAGCGGACCTCCTCCGGGATCTTTATGCCACCTGCCATCGTACACCTCCGTTCTTTTCTCTGTTCTATGAAAGGGCCGGCATATCAACGTACGGATCGTGGCCCGTGTTCATGACGCGAGCGAGAGGCCCTTCTTTGTGGAGCGGATGAACCCCTCCGTCTCCAGCGCCGCGAGGATCGCTTCGACCCGGTCCCGGTCCTTCCCGAGCTCGCGGACGATGGCGGCCCGGGAGATCGTGCCCCGGGCGAGCAGCAGTTTCAGGACCGCCCCCCGGATCTGCCGGTCGGAGCCCTCGAACGCGGACTGTTTCGCATAGTGCCGGCTCCGCCGGTTCGGGTTGGGCACGCTCTTTGCAAGGTCCGTGCCGTAGTCCATTAAGGCATTGTACCATTCGCGGGGATCGGGGCAGTAGAGTGCCCTCTCCACCAGCGGGTGGATCTCGTCATCGCTGACCGTTGCCCCGTCTTCAAAGAAGTGGTGGATGAAGACCCGGCGGATGTTCGTCTCGATGAAGACGACCGGCCGGTTGAAGGCATAGGCACAGATGGAGGCGGCCGTGGCCGGCCCGATCCCGGGGAAGGTGGCGAGGATGGCGGGATCGTCCGGGAGCTTCCCTCCGTGCTCCTCTGCGACAATCCGGGCGCACTTCTGGAGCGCGATGGCCCGGCGGTTGTAGCCCATGCCCTGCCAGGCTGCGAGCACCTCGGCCAGCGGAGCTCCTGAGAGCGAGGCGAAGTCCGGGAATGCGGACAGGAACGTCGGGAACTTCTCCGCCACGCGGCCGACCTGCGTCTGCTGGAGCATGATCTCGGAGACGAGGATGGCGTACGGGTCGGCGATCTTCCGCCACGGGAACTGCCGGGCAGCTGACCGGTACCGGGCGAGCACGAAGTCCTGGAACGCCTGGATCCCATCATCATCCGGGGCGAACCGGTGCCCGTCCGGAACAAGGTGCGTCTGCCGGTCTGCCATCATCTCTCTCCTCACGTAATGCACTGTACCGTGGACTGATGCCCGTGATAACCATTGAGGTGGGGGCAATCCGGTAGTTAAACGAGCCTGATAATGGAGAAGGCAATAAGAAATCCCCCCTCTTGCGCCACCAGTCCCCCGAGGGGGACGGGGCGCATTGAGATGCTTAGGAATTTCTCTGTATGAAGAATGCGTTCATGAACAGGTAATTCAGAGGCATCGCATCAGGGGGGTGCATCAGCGGCGGGGGCAACGCCCCCGAGAGCGTAAAACGCTGTTGAAAACTTCACATTCTTTCAGGACCGCTTAAAGATCTGAATGGTGTTTACGCGATTCACCGGGAGCACGTAAACAACCATGAGGACTTTATAACGGTCCATCAGGACCGTTTAAAGAGCGTGTCCAGATCCCCGCGGGAGAACCGGATCATGGTGGGGCGGCCATGGGGGCAGGTGTAGGGCTGCTTCGTGAGCCGGAGCTGGTCGGCCACCCGCTGGCACTGCTCGGGGGTGCAGACCGTCCCGGCCTTGATCGCCCCCCGGCAGGCCACGATCCGGGTGATCCGCTCCCGGTTGTCGACCCGCTGGCTCCGGTCGGGGCTCGTTAAGTCGCTCACGATATCGTCGAGGAGCGAGGCGTCCTCCAGTTTCCCGAGCACCACCGGGACGGCCCGCACGAGGAACGTGCTGCTACCGAACTCCTCGATCACGAACCCCTCCTTTGCCAGATCGGGGATGAGGGAAGAGAGCACCTGGCTCTCGCGGGGCGTGCGGTGGAGGAGAACCGGGGCGATCAGCTCCTGCACCCGCGTCTCTCCCCGGTCCTTCTGCCCGGCCTGCTCGTACAGGATCCGCTCGTGGGCGGCGTGCTGGTCGATCACGATCAGCTCACCCGCGGGCGTTGTCGCAAGGATGTAGATCCCGCCGAACTGCCCGATAACCGTGAGTGGCGGGACGGCGGTTGTCCCGGCCGCCGGCTCCGGCACCAGCTCGGTCTGCCGGAGCTGCCGGTCCGTTGCAACGGTGCCGGCATGCGTGGGTTCGCTGACCATGCCCGTCGGGAGCGGGTCGTGCCGGTAGGGTAAGGGGGAGGCTGCGGACGGGATGGACCCTGCCGTGATCACCTGCGGGAGCGTGCCGGGCCGGATATCGGGGATCAGGTCGTGGCCGGAGAGGGCCCGGTGCACGGCTTCGGTCACGATGCGGGCGATCTCCGGTTCCTTGGAGAGCCGGACCAGCTTCTTCGTGGGGTGGACGTTCACGTCCACGAGGGACGGGTCGATATCGAGCGTGAGGAACGCGACCGGGAACCGGTCTTTCGCGAGCAAGGTGCCGTAGCCGGCCTTGATCGCGTTCGTGAGGGCCGGTGAGGAGACATAGCGCCGGTTGATCGCAATGAAGATCCGGGCGGTGTCCTTCCGGGCAACGGAGGGCCGGGCCACATGGCCGGCGATGGCAACGAGCGGGTGGGTCCGCGATACGGGGACAAGGTCGCGGGCAAGATCCGCCCCGTAGATACGGGCGATCGTGTCGAGGGAGGAGGGGCTCTTATCGGTTGCCAACTGGTCGCTGCCATTGTAGGTGAGCCGGAACGCGATCTCCGGGTGGGAGAGGAGGATGCCTTCGAGCAGGTCGTGGACATGGGCGAGTTCGGTCTGCCGGCTCCTCTGGAACTTCTTCCGCGCCGGGGTATTGTAGAAGAGGTCCTCGATGAGGATGCTCGTCCCGCCCGGGGCCCCCGCCGGGGTATTCTCCAGCACCGCCCCGCCGGCAATGACAAACCGGGTGCCGGGCATAAGGGCATCGTTACGGGGCCGGGTGATCAGCGTGACCTTTGCAACGGAGGCAATGCTGGCAAGGGCCTCGCCCCGGAAGCCGAGCGTACGGATCGTGTCGAGATCGGAAATATCCGTAATCTTGCTCGTGGCATGCGGGGCGAACGCGAGCGGGACGTCGGCCGGGGCAATGCCCGTGCCGTCATCGGTCACCCGGATCGCGGTGATGGTGGTGCCGGTTGCCAAAAGATCGATCCTTATCGAGCCGGCCCCGGCATCGATCGCGTTCTCCACCAGCTCCTTGACCACGGAGGCCGGCCGCTCCACCACCTCGCCCGCCGCAATCTTGTTGACCGTGTGCTGGTCGAGGAGCCGGATCGTAGGGGCCGGTGCGGACTCCTTCACGGCTTTTCCTCCGTGTCGAGCCGCTGTTTCATGGCATGGAGCACGGCCAGGGCCTGCAACGGTGTCATCTCGTCGGGGTTGATCTGCGCGAGTTCCTCAATTACCGGGTGGGTCTCTGGCTCCGGTGCTTCAGCCTTCTCGTCCACGAGCAGGATCTGCGTATAGCGCCGTGCCTTCCCGTTCGCATCCCCCGCACCATCCTGCCGTTTCTGCTCCTCGTCCAGCAGTACTTCTGCCCGGTCGGTCACCTTCTTCGGGATGCCGGCCAGGCGGGCCACGTGGATACCGTAACTCTTGTCGGTGGCCCCCGGGATCAGTTTCCGCAGGAAGACCACCTCATCCTTTGTCTCCTTCACGGCAAAGTGGAAGTTCTTCACTCTTTTTTGCCGGTCCTCCATGGAAATGAGTTCGTGGAAGTGCGTGGCAAAGAGCGTCTTGGGCCCCGCGTTGGCCTTGCCGTGCAAAAACTCGATCACGGCCCTCGCAATCGAGGAGCCGTCCGCGGTGCTGGTGCCCCGTCCGATCTCGTCGAGGATAACGAGGCTTCTGGGCGTCACGTTGTTGAGGATGTTGGCCAGTTCCAGCATCTCGACAAAGAAGGTGCTCTGGCCGCTTGCCAGGTCGTCGAACGCCCCGACCCGGGTGAAGATCCGGTCGATGATCCCGATCTTCGCGTGCCGGGCGGGCACGAAACTGCCCGCCTGCGCCATGATGCAGATGAGGGCAACGGCCCGCATGTAGGTGGACTTGCCGGCCATGTTGGCGCCGGTGATGATCACGACCTGCGTATCGCTGCCGGACATCTCGGTGTCGTTGGGCACAAACCCGGCAGCCGGGCCCTGCTCGACCACGGGGTGGCGGCCGTCACGGATCACGATGGCGTCGCCAGAATCAAGCTGCGGCCGGACATAGTTCCTCACCCGGGCCGCTTCAGCTAGGGCGGCGGCGACATCGAGCGCGGCAATCCCGGCCGCAATGGACTGGAGCGCCGAAATCTCCGCTTTCAGGATATCGAGGAGCCCGGTGTACAGGGTGCGTTCGAGCGCGAGCACGCGTTCGTCGGCATTGGTGATGAGCGCCTCCTTCTCCCGGAGCTCGGGGATCGTGTACCGCTCCCCCGTGGCCGTGGTCTGCTTCCGCTCGTACCTTTGCGGGACGAGGGGGACATTGGGTTTTGAGACATCGATGTAGTACCCGAAGATGCGGTTGTACCCGATCTTGAGGGACTTAATGCCGGTTGCCTGCCGCTCCTTCTCCTGCAGCTCGATGATCCAGTCCTTGCCGGAGCAGAGCACCCCGCGGATCCCGTCGAGTTCCGCATTGTAGCCCGTGCGGATCACGCCGCCGTTGCGGGCAACGGCCGGGGGATCGTCGGCAATGGCCCGGCCGATCAGGGCGCTGGTCCCCGGCAGTTCCCGGATCGCGGCAAGGGCTCCCTCCACGAGCGGGGGCAGGGTCCCCGTCTTCATCCCGTCTGCCACGCTGGCCTTTAAGGCCGGCAGGGCGTCGAGCGAGGCCGCGAGGGCGACAAGGTCGCGGGGGCCGGCGTTCCCGTACGCGATCCGGGCCGCGATCCGCTCGATGTCTGCGCAGGACTTCAGCCGGTCGCGGAGCGAGAGCCGGGCGGTCGTGGCACCGGCCAGGTATCCGACCGCATCGAGGCGGCGGTTGATCTCCGCAATGTCCGTGAGCGGCCGCGAGAGGTACCGGTTCAGGAGCCGGCTCCCCATCGGCGTGACCGTCAGGTCGAGCGAGGAGAGCAGGGTCGCCCCTTTTGTCCCGGCCCGGATCCCCTCGCGGATCTCCAGGTTCCGCAGGGTCACGGCATCGAGCATCATCGACTGGGCGGAGGTCTTCAGCAGCGGGGGCGTGATGTGGGGGAGGCTCGCGTGCTGGGTTTCGAGGGCATAGGCAAGGGCCGCGCCGGCCGCCGCCACCGCGGCGGGCGTGCCGTCGAGGCCGAACCCGGCAAGCGATGCCACGCCGAAATGCCGGCACAATAGTTCCGTTCCTGCCTTCTCAGAAAAGTGTTCGTCCCGGGAGGGTGTCACGACCACGCCGGTATCCCGGATACGCTGGCGTGCGGGTTCATTAAGCGATGCGGGAATGAGGCACTCGGCCGGGCGGTAGCGGGCGATCTCGGACCGGAGCCCGTCCAGCGTGGTGTCGTACGGCACCGTGGCGGCAAAGAACTCGCCCGTAGTGATATCGAGGAGCGCGATGCCCCACTCGTGCCCTTTCGCGTCGGGGGCTGCCGCCATCAGGTAGGTGGCGGCGACCGTTGGGACGAGCGCGGAGTCGATCACGGTGCCGGGCGTAATCACCCGGGCGATCTCGCGCTTCACGATCCCCTTTGCGGTCTTCGGGTCGCCTACCTGCTCGCAGACCGCCACTCGGTAACCTTTCTGGATCAGCTTCGCGATGTACCCGTCTGCCGCGTGGTAGGGCACGCCGGCCAGCGGGATGGGGTTGTCCGCGCTCTTGGACCGCGAGGTGAGCACGATCTCCAGTTCCCGGGAGACCAGTTCCGCGTCGGCCTCGAAGGTCTCGTAGAAGTCGCCGATGCGGAAGAAGACGATGGTGTCGGGGTGCTGTTCCTTCAGCTCCCGGTACTGCCGCATCACCGGCGTATCCCGGCCATTGGCAGCGCTCTCCGCATTGCCGCCGGTCTCCCCCACCCCGCTGCCGCGTGCCATCAGTGGAGTACCGTAGCCCTCCGGATCAATTAAACCCGATCAGATCGATCGGCCGGCCATCAGCCACGGCCCGGCCGGTGCGTCCAGAGGTACCATGCCAGCGGGGGCAGCGAGACCGCGAGCGCGATAAGGCCGAAGACGAGGCCGAGCGTGAGCCCCTGGCCGATGGCCCGGGTCACCAGCCAGAGCAGGTCTGCGGCCCACCCGATGCCGCTTGCAATGACGGCGATCCCAAGGCCCGCGATCACGGCGATCCCGAGGATCGCATTCCGGAGATCCTGCATGCTGGGCGCAACCGAGAGGACGAGGCTTAAGGTCAGGTAGAGCCAGAGCAGGAACCACGGGTGGAGCGCTGCAACAAGGTTCAGGGAAAAGAGCGCGACCACCGCGCTGCCAAGGGTATACAGGGCGCCGGTGGTGGCGAGCGTGTCCGGGTAGGCGGGAAACACGCAGCCCAGGTACGTGGCGAAGCACCACGAGAGCCCAAAAAGAAGAAGGGGTATGCAGAAGAGCGGGGCCGTGCTGATGATCACATCGCCGATCACCGGGATCTTCGGCCGGGTGTAGGTGACCGAGCCCCCTTCCCGCGAGAAGAGCACCACCTTCTTTACGGGGGCCCCGGTCAGGATACAGCCAAGCACGTGCGAACATTCGTGGACCACAACCCCCGGTAACCGCAGCAGGTAATAGAGGAACCGCACGGGCAGTACCTGCGCCCAGAGATGATCGAGCACGAGGGAGATTACCATCACGGCAATGCCGGTCGCGATGACGAGAAGGAATGCGCTGATCTCCATGGCGGCCCCGGTCCTGCCGGAACATTGGCGGGATGATGCAATAAGCCCGGCGCCTGCCGGGGCCTGCCGGTACTGGTACGGGTGAAAGGATGATATGCCGGTACGCCAAAGATGCGCCTATGGACCGGAAACCCGCGGCACCAGCCGGAGAGGTCCCGCGGGATCCACCCGCACCGAACCGGCTGATCCGCGAGAAGAGCCCCTACCTGCTCCAGCATGCCAGAAACCCGGTGGACTGGTACCCGTGGGGAACGGAGGCCTTCGACCGGGCTGCAGCCGAGGACAAACCGGTCTTTCTGTCGATCGGGTACGCCACGTGCCACTGGTGCCACGTGATGGCGCACGAATCGTTCGAGGACCCGGAAGTGGCCGCGCTCTTAAACCGGGATTTTATCGCCGTCAAGGTGGACCGCGAGGAGCGGCCGGACATCGACAGCACCTACATGGCCGCCTGCCAGATGATGACCGGGCAGGGAGGCTGGCCGCTCACGATCCTCATGACTCCTGATAAGAAACCGTTCTTCGCCGCCACCTATATCCCCCGCGACCGCCGGTTCGCGCTCATGGGCCTTCTCGAACTTCTCCCCCGCGTTGCAGGGGCCTGGCATGACCGGCGTTCTGAACTCCTTGCGGCATCCGAGCAGATCGCCGGCTCGCTTGCCCGGGCCGTGCCGGAATATTCCGCCCGGGGCCCGGACCCGTCCCTCCTCGATGAGGGATACGAAGACCTGCTGCTCCGCTTTGATCACGAGAACGGGGGCTTCGGTACGGCCCCGAAATTCCCCAGTCCCCCCGTCCTGCTCTTCCTGCTCCGGTATGGCAGGGAACATCCGGGGAGCAGGGCCACGGCGATGGTCGGGACCACGCTCGATGCGATGCGGGACGGCGGGATCCGGGACCACCTGGGCGGGGGATTCCACCGGTATGCGACCGATGCCGGGTGGCGCGTGCCGCATTTCGAGAAGATGCTGTACGACCAGGCGCTCCTCCTGATGGCGTATACTGCCGCCTTCCTTGCAACAGGAAACGTCCGCTATCGTGAGACGGCAGAAGAGATCATCGCCTATGTATGCCGGGACCTGCTCCTGCCGGAGGGAGCGTTCGCTTCCGCGGAAGATGCCGACAGCCCGGGCGGCGAGGGCGCATGGTACCTCTGGAGTATCGAAGAGATGGTACCGGTGCTCGGGCCGGAGGATGCAGCGCTTGCCGGCAGGGTGTACGGCCTGCTCCCGGGAGGGAACATGCCGGCAGATGGTTCCGGCAGACCGCAGAATATCCTGTACCGGCCGGTGCCCCTTGCCGAGATCGCCCGTTCGGGGGGGCTCACCGTACAAGAACTCCGTGACCGGATCGGTTCGATCCGTAACCGGCTCCTCGCGGCCCGGCAGCTCCGCCCGCGACCGACCCGGGACGACAAGGTGCTCGCGGACAGTAACGGGCTGATGATCGCAGGCCTGGCTCAGGCCGGGCGGGCATTCGGCAACCCGGACTATACGCGGGTCGCAGAGCAGGCCATGGCCTTCATCCTCAGGACCCTTGGCACCGGCACGGGCCGGCTCCTGCACCGGTACCGCGATGGCGAAGCGGGGATCCCGGCCTTTGCCGACGATTACGCGTTCATCATCTTCGCCCTGCTGGAGCTCTACGAGACCACGTTCGAGACCCGGTACCTTGCCGACGCAATCGCCACTGAAGAGATCTTCGAGGCCCGGTTTCTCGACACGGAAAACGGGGGGTTCTTCAGCATAGCCGACGATGGCGAGATCCTCTTTGGCCGGAACAAGGTGTGTTATGACGGCGCAGTGCCCTCAGCAAACGGGGTGGCCCTCGATAATCTCATCCGCCTCTTCCGGCTCACGGGAAACCCGGCGTACGGGCGCCGGGCCGATCAGCTCGCCCGGGCATTCCTGGACCGGGTAGCCGGCCAGCCGGCGGCCTGCTGCGGTTTTCTCTCGGCGCTCGACCGGGCGCTGGGTTCTTCGCAGGAGATCGTGATCGTGGGAAATGCCGGGGCCGGGGATACGGAAGCGCTGATCGCTGCGATCCGTTCCCGCTACCTCCCGAATGCCTCCGTTCTCTTCTGCCCGGCCTCCGGCCCGGGAGCCGGTGCCCTTGCCGCGTATGCCCCATTCACCCGGGGGCTTGCCCTGCAGGGAGGAAAGGCGACTGCGTACCTCTGCACGGGAGATGCCTGTACTACGCCCGTAACCGATCCTGCTGAGCTCGGGGCACGGCTGGACCGGTAAAAAAAGAAAACCCGGTCAGAGGTTCTTTAACGATACGATATCCTTAACCCCGGCCAGTTTCCAGACAAGGGAGCGTTCCTCCTCGGCAATGGCCACCGGCGCATCCATCGGGGAGTGCCCGAGCGCGGCAAGGATGTTGCAGGAGAGGTTGCGTTCGACAATGAGGTCAACGAACTTCTCCCGGATCAGTTTCTTCTCAATGGAATCGTGCACTTCCTCAAGGTATCCCTGGAGCGTGACGAACGTATAGCTGGAGAGGTCCTTGGTGTACTTCTCGATCTCGACGGTCGCATAGGGGCTTTTCCGGAAGTGTTCGATCTTCTTGCCGTATTTTGTCGAGAGGAAGTAGAGGAACGATCCGTCAAAGACATAGAGGAACGGGGCGATGTACGGGTATTTCTCTCCCTGGAATGCGATCCGGCAGACGTATCCTTTCTCGATCAGTTTATCGTACTCGACCTTGTCTGCCCGCGGGATCTTGATGATATCCATAGAGTCTCAATCCTGATTCCAAGCATAAGACAATAAACCTTTTCAAATGACGTTTCGATCAAGCCGTCACCGCACGGCCGGAAGGCCCGCCGCGTACCAGGCCGTCATCCCGCCCAGCACGTTCGTGACATCATTATATCCCGCACGGGCAAGGAGGCTGGCTGCAAAACTCCCCTTGAAGCCGGCATCGCAGATCGTAACAACGGGCAGCGTTTCAGGGATCCCGGAAAGCCGCGTGGGGACCTCGCCGGCATAGAGGTGGTGCGCCCCGGGGATATGCCCCCCGTCCTGCCAGTGGCGGATGTCCCGCACATCGAGCAGGAAGAACGGCTCCTCCCCGTCCAGCCGGTCCTTCAGCTGGCGGACCGTGCACGTCCCGATCGTCCCGACAGGGCCGGCTGCCTTCGCCCAGGCCGGAAACCCGCCGGCCAGGATACCGGCAAGGTTGTCGAAGCCGAGCCGGAGGAAGGAGCGGACAGCCCTGCAGGGTGTGGAAGAGACGTCGTCGACAATGACGAGCGGTGCCGCGTAGTCCACAGCCCACCCGAGGAACCCGGCGAGGCCGTTTTCCCAGATCGAGATGCTGCCCGGGATATGGCCGGCAGCGAAGGCCGTCGGGGAACGGATGTCGATCGCGATCCCGCCCGCTGCCAGCAGGGCCGTTGTCTCCCCCGGTCCCAGGAGCGGGGGCGCCGGGTTCTGGGGAAGGAGCGGGGCGCCGTCACGGTTCAGCACTTCCATGCGCCGGAAATACGGCGGGGTATAGGGCCGCGCCGCCACCCGCTGCCGGACGAACGCCTCACGTCCCATCCGGAGCAGGGGGTTGGTTGCCTTCTCATACCCTGCCGTGGTGAACGGGCGGTCCGCGATGTTCTCGCCGCAGACCGATCCCGCGCCATGGGCCGGGCAGAGGATCACCCCGTCGCCGAGCGGGAGGATCTTTTCCGTGATGGACGCATACAGAAGGCCGGCCATCTCCGCGTCGCGTTCGCGGCCGAAGAAATCGGTGCGGGCGATGGCGCCGGCAAAGAGCGTATCCCCGGAGAAGATCATGAGGGGCGTATCACCGGAAGAAGTCTCCCGGACAACGAGGGAGATGCTCTCCCCGGTATGGCCGGGCGTCTCGATCACCTCGATCTCGATCCCGCCGAGGGTGAACCGGTCCCCTTCGCGGGCCGGGTTTCCGTATGCAAAGGGCAGGGCGGCCCCGTGCCAGATCGCGGCGCCGCAGCGGCCGGCAAGCCCGGGCGCCCCGCTGACATAGTCCTCGTTCCGGTGGGTCTCGAAGATATGCCGGATCGTCATGCCGTTTTTGCGGGCAAGGGTGCAGTAGATCCCGCAGTCGCGGCGGGGATCGATGACCGCAGCGTCGGATCCCGAACCGATCAGGTAGGAGTTGTGGGCCAGGCCCTCAGAAACGATGCGCTCGAACAACATCGCGAATCACCGGTATGGTGAGTACCATGCCCGGGCATGAAAAAGGTTGTGACGGTACCGGGTCAGTCTTCTCCGGGAGAGGGATAGTTCAGCAGGACCGACGCGGGGTTCCCGGTTTCCGTCCGGTACCGGATCAGCCGGCAGAGGGCCGCAAGGCTCACAGGCACGTACCCGGCGGTCTCGGCGCTGACATTGATCCGCCGGTGGACGAAATCCACGAAGGGGTACGCGGCGAGATCGTTGTTGTGGTGGTGGCCGTGGATGACCCAGCCGTCGAACCCGGCCGGGGCGTCCGCCGGGTCGTGGACCAGGAAGAACTTCAGGCCGTCTTGTTCGATCAGGGCAGAGGCGGGGGTGTCCGTACGGGGCGTGTCGTGGTTCCCGGCTATGAAGGTGATATCCCCGGTCAACCGGCTGCGGTACGCGTCTTCGGGAAGGGCGTCCCTGCCGTACCGGAAGTCCCCCAGGTGGTATGCCCGGGTGCCGGGCGGGACAGCTGCGTTCCAGTTCGCGATCAGGACCCGGTCCATCCCCGCCGGATCGGGAAAGAAGAACGGGCGCGAGCAGTACCGGATGATATTGGCGTGGCCGAGGTGGAGGTCGGCGATGAGGAGCGCGTCGCCCGGTTCGGGGACACGCGGGCTGCACAGCTCGAAGCCGGCATGCTGCCGGAAACGGGCGAGGGTTGCCTGCCAGCCGGTGCCGCTCTGCCGGTGGTCGTTCGTGATCCAGCGTTTATCCAGAAGATCGTACTCCGCAAGGATCGTCTCCCCGTGCAGGACCGTGATACGGAGCCCGGACTCATCGATGAGGAGGGGCCGGGCCGGGTGGCGGGAGCCGGCATGGAGCGCCGTTCGGGCCCGTACCCCGAGACGGAACAGGCATGCCCGGAGACGGCCGGGCGGACGCTCCGGACTGGTGCCGGTCAGGTCGGCGCAGGCAAGGTCTGCCGTTACGCGGTCGAGGCGGTTGGCGATGGTGACATGGTACCACTTGAGATCGGGGCTGCTGTCCCAGGCATTGCGCGTCCGGGTCAGGGGCAGGAGTGCCGCCACCAGGCCGCGGGTCAGGGCCGTAAGCGGTCCGGAGGGGATGACCGAGAACGCCAGCACGCCGCCGTGCATGCCCTCGCGCCGTTCGAACGGCCCGATCAGGAACGGCACGGGACCGCAGCGGGACGCCACCCTCCCGATTGCATCGAGGATCGTTTCCTCTGTCGTACCGTCTTCAGGCTCGAAGGGCCCGAAGAGCGTGACATGCGGGTGGCGCTCCATGAAGGGGACGATCACGTACGTGGCGGCAATGGCGTTCACGAGCCGGTTCACGCGCCACCGCGTCCTCCCCAGCCTTATCTCAACCAGGTAGATGTCGTCCATACGGCAGGGTCCCCGCACGTAATCCGGTATTGGCCCTCATTGCGGTTATATTATTCATCCTGCGGGAGGCCCTGAAAATAAGGGGGCTACTTCTTCTCGTGGGCAAGGCCAAAGAGCATGGCGATCCCGACCAGCACCGTGGCGACCCCGGCGATGCCGAGGACGATCCCGACGCCCGCTGCAAGGCTGGATGCAAAGGCGATGCCGACTGCGATCAGGAGTGCCCCGATCAGGATTGCGATCACCGGCCTCATGACTGGTTCTGCCATGGTGAATCCTCCACGTACGTGATCCAGAAATCTCCTCGATGGTATTTACACATTGCCATTTCCGGCCCGTCCTTAGTCCCGGCATTACCCGGATCCATATCCTCATCACCAAAAAGCAACCCATGATCCGGTAGCATGAAAAACGCCCCGCACCCGGTCACCACCCTCCTCTTCGATATGGACAATACGTTATTCGACCTGGTCCATGCCCAGCAGGTCTCCTGCCGCGAGGTGGTCCGGTTCCTGGGGTACGACGACGGGGAGGAGCTCTTCAGGTACTTCCTCACCCCCCGGCACGGCTTCGAGTCGCACGGGAACATCCGGCAGTACATGGAGGAACGCAACCTTCCCCTGGACGGGACGTTCGACCGGGCCTGCCGGATCTACGAGAACGAGAAACTCCGGCACATCGAGCCCTACCCCGGCGTGCCGGAGACCCTCCGCTGCCTGCACGGCAGGGGCTACCCGCTCTGCATCGTGACCGACGCCCATTCCCGTGATGCGACCCTGCGCCTCGAAAAGATCGGCCTCCTGCCGTGGTTTACCGGCATGGTCGCCTTCGACATGGTCCGGGTGAAGAAACCGGCGCCGGACCCGTTCATGACCGCACTCGCCATGATGCAGGCGACCCCGTCCGATGCGCTCCTTGTCGGGGACAGCATCCGGCGCGACATCGAACCCGGCTCCCTCCTCGGGATACGGACGGTGTACGCAAGGTACGGGGACCGGTTCGCCGCCGGCCGGGAGGATTTCGGGGCGGATTACGTGATCGACTGCATGGCCGATCTTATGAAGATCATCGATTCGATTAACGGGAACGCGGAATAATCCCAAAAAAATTTCAGTTATCCGGGGAAATTCCTGCAGGTGAACCGGTTTACCGGGGGATTTTTGTTGTTTTTTTAAGCAAATCCTTAAAAAAAGGGACTGGATATAGTACTGCTATGTACGTACCGACAGAGATCTTTTTCACTAAAGGTGTTGGTGTCCATAAAGATCGTCTCGCCTCTTTTGAGCTTGCATTGCGGAAGGCCGGTATCGAGAAATGCAACCTCGTCTATGTGTCGAGCATCTTCCCACCCCAGTGCAAACAGATCTCGCGGGCTGCAGGGCTCAAGAAGCTTGAAGCAGGCGCGATCACGTTCTGCGTCATGGCGAGAAACGAGACCAACGAGCCCAACCGGCTCGTCTCGTCGGCCATCGGGCTTGCCCTCCCCAGCGCTTCGGAGGAGTATGGTTACCTGTCGGAGCACCACGCGTTCGGGGAGACCGAGAGGAAGACCGGGGAGTATGCCGAGGATCTCGCGGCCACGATGCTTGCGACCACGCTCGGTATCGAGTTCGACGTGAATGCCGCGTGGTCGGAGCGCGAGCAGACCTACAAGGCGAGCGGCAAGATCATCAAGACCAAGCACACCTGCCAGTCTGCCGAGGGCGACAAGAACGGGTTGTGGACGACCACGATTGCGGTCGCGGTCTTTCTCTGATTTTTTTAAGAATTTTTTTTGATCAATTCTTTGGTACCTGCTGGAAGGCTGCGGGCTGATGAACCGGATCCTGATAAAAATTTTTGAGCAGACTTTGATTGAAAATCGTTTGCCGGACCTTGCGTGAAAAATTTTAGTCGCGATCGTGATGGCGATTGAAAACCGGATCCGGATCAACCGGACCTTGCGTGAAAATTTTCAAGCAGACCTTGATTAAAAAATTTTAAGCAGACCCTGCTGTGAAAAATTTAAACAGATCCGGAAGAAATCAAAACCAGAAAAATTTTCTCCGTCATGAATAATTCGGCTGGTCAACCATACCCTGCCTGAATTTTTTCAAGCAGACCCTGATTAAAAATTTTTAGGTAGACCTTGATTGAAATTTTTTTGCCGGACCCTGCGTGAAAAATATTTTTCGCGATCACGATCGCGATTGAAATGCGGATCCGGATCAACCGGATCCTACCTGAAATTTTTATGCAGACTCTGGTTGTGAAAAGTTAAACGGATCCAATCTCTCCATTACAGTGCGATGCCCTACGCGCAAAAGGTCTATCGACTTTCAAAGAACTCTGATGAGTCTCGACATTTGGCTACTCACATACCGGCACACCCTACCATAGATGTTTTGCCTTGTGAGACCCCGACTACCTCTCCATCTCAATCCCCAACCCACTTCGGCCACGGTAACGTTGCTACATACTGCCTCATATATTCCCGCCGGTAAACCCCGCATTGTTCCGGGAGAATTACCGTCTTTTTCCGAATTATTGCCTCTCCAAAAAAGGCGGTGAGGCAAAACTGGTACAACCGGGCTTTTTACGGGGCCGGTTTCTGTACCGCGGAAGACTGTGGAAAAATGGTTTTTCAGTGCCAGGGTGCGACTGGCCTTCGGGTGGGGAGCAGGAAAACCTAGGGATCAGCAGACCCGAGACATGAGAGGAATGAAGTTTTTTGAAGAATTATCGAGCTCTTCAACCAGGTTATTTCCTCCCCTTTCAGGCAGCGGCGCCGGTCCTGTGCCAGAGGATCCCCGGGATATATCCGGTTAAAAAAAGGTCAGGCCCCGCCGCGCTTCCTTGTGCGGTAGAGCGCGGCAAGACCAACGCAACCCACTGCGATGAGGATAGCGGCGAAGATCACGTTGTAGGTGATCCCGTGGCCGACCGGGGCGACTTCCGTCAGGATCCCGG
>Ga0074199_1001356_pt1 | contig 22300 bp, 18 predicted proteins | sample EPASupsiteSAE347_FD_64528 | JGI IMG/M metagenome (GOLD analysis project Ga0074199, IMG submission 64528) | Bioremediated contaminated groundwater from EPA Superfund site, New Mexico - Sample SAE3-47 | ecosystem: Environmental > Aquatic > Deep subsurface > Groundwater > Contaminated ... | reverse complement strand
CCGTCGTCAGCACCCTCCGGGACCTTACGGAACTCAACCTGATCAATGAGGAACTGAAAAACTCCCAGGTAATGATCGAGCGTTTCAAAAAACGGATTGAGTATCTTGAAGAAACCCTCGGAAGTACCAATAAATTTTTTATCGGCCAGAGCACCGATTTCCGGCGCACCCTTTCCATGGCGAAGAAAGTAGCCGGTTCCGACGCCACGATCATGATCACCGGTCCTTCCGGTGTCGGCAAGGACGTCCTGGCCCAATTCATCCATTATCAGAGCCGCCGCAAGAACAGCGGGTCCTTTGTGAAGGTCGATTGTGCGGCCCTCCCCGCCAATCTTCTTGAATCGGAGCTATTCGGTTACGATAAGGGAGCCTTTACGGACGCCCGGACCCAGGGCAAACAGGGGATGTTTGAGCTGGCCAACGGCGGCACCCTCTTTCTGGACGAGATCGGCGAATTTCCCTTTGAGCTTCAGTCGAAGCTCCTCAATGTTCTCCAGGACAGGCAGATCAAGCACCTGGGAGGACTGGCGACAATTCCCATCGATGTCCGGATTATCGCGGCTACGAACATGAATCTCGAACAGATGGTCCGGGAACGGAAGTTCCGGGAGGATCTGTATTACCGGCTGAATGTTATTCCCATGTTCATCCCGCCCCTGCGGGAGCGCCGGGAAGACATTCTGCCCATGATCAAGCATTTCCTCAAGATCTATAATCAGAATTACAATACGGGGAAGTTTCTCTCCATCGAGGCCCTGAACGCCCTGATGAATTACGACTGGCCGGGGAATGTCCGGGAGGTACGCAACACCATCGAACGTATGGTCGTCACGAGCGCCGATGATGTTATCACCCGCCACGATCTCCCCGGAGAGATCAGGAAGGCTTATCGCCTCGATACGCCGGCGCCGGCAGGTTCGCCGGCATCTTCCTATCCCGTAGGACCATTGAAAGAGGCCCTCGACACAATGGAAAGGGAACTAATCCGCAAAGCCCTGGAAACCTCACCGACTCTGGCCGAAGCAGCCCGGGTCCTGCAGATCGATCTTTCGACGCTGACGAGAAAGAATAAAAAGTACGGCCTGACGGGCCACAAAACACACCCCCTCAATATTTATTAATAAAGGGTATCCGCATTTCATGATGTATGAAGGTCCAAAATTGCCTTCTTCAAGAAAGCAAACCAGCGTTGATATGTCTGCTCCGTAGTTTATCTCGCAATCAACGGATTTTGTTGATCTTCCGGTTTTGGTTACTGGAGTTTATAAGCAGGCCATGGTATTAAAAGACGATTGTTTGATCGGACCAGTTCAATGAATACGGATGGAAAACCGCAAATATTTAGCAGCAAGAATTACATTCAGATTGCCTCTCCACTCCTTCCTCAATAAAAACGATAACTCCTCCGATATGCCAGCTTTCGAGTCGTAATCAGCGGAGATTTATCAAGGAAAAAGCATGGTTGGCTGGAAATGACAACACCTACAACTGTTTACAGCCACGTTGAACTACGGAGTAAGGATTTCAGTTTGAAAAGGTGTCATCGATGAGCATGTGCCGCGCCAGCTTTAGGTAGCAGGCACAATGCCATGAAATAGGTTATATCTTATCTTCTGCTTCATTTCTTCTATCGTGTATGGTTCTTTTCTGGAGTGGATTGCAGTATGGCAATTAGGGCAAACAGGAATGAGGTCTCGCAAGGGGTTTACTTGATACTTCTTCCCAACATCTGCCATTTTCTTTAGATGGTGGATATGGGTAATCCCTTCAAACTCAGGTCCATAGCATAAAGAGAAGTCTATGCCACATATGACGCATCTTGTACCAAAATGATCTATGCACTTCTTTCTCGCCTCTCTATCTCTCTCATATGCATTGACGAGTACACGCCTCTTTTCCCCTTCATAGAAGATTTCGTTTCCTTCGGGTATGTCATCTAGATATGGAATGTCATTGTAAGACTCTACTAGCGCAAGTATCTTTGTGGCCGTTTCCTTGCTTTTGATTTCCTGTAATGTCTGCCTGACACTAAAAAAGCCAAACTCCGAGAGTTTCTTGTAAGGGATTGGGGAAATGGTTAAGTCACTGTGCCAATTTACTTTAATCTTGTAAACCTTGCCCTGCTCTTGCCTATCTTCGTAGAGTGGGTCTTCGCGACTTACCCCATCCCATTCGGCCATTACTTTGCCAATGGCCACAACTCCAATTTTTACACAATAACAAAAAAGTACATCGCCTTCTTTGATTTTTCTTAATGCCTTGCCATATTTCTCGTCTCCACTCGTATATGCATAACCATCTTCTATCCATGCCTTGTGGAATAACAGATGATCAATAGGCGTATGATCATTTCCAATGACGTAGTACTTCATGTTTCCCCCCCTTGTGTTTAACGTTACCGCTCAGATAAACGAGAAATAGTTTATTCGAAATCTTTTGCACAATAAATCAACAGGCTAACACTCTTGTAAAATGTGCTTTCCTTGTAATTCGTTTTTAGTCGAGGAGGCCGTTTTCATCCGATAAACAGCTTATTTGCCTCTTTTAAAGAGATCCCGCCGCTGCCTTCGAATCTCCCTTAATAAGAAGACCTACCAGCAACGACTGTTCCTTTACCCTTTGCCGGATTTTCTAACCGGAGCAAAACGATTGTGATTGTTATCATTCGCCTGCCAACATTTTTGTTGCTTGTTTTAAGTCTTTTGATGCTTGATTTAAAATAAGAGGAAATAATTTATCAAGATCTAGTATCCTTCCATATTTGGGGTCCTTCTTTCCTACGTCGGACTTATCTACTGTGAGGGTTCCGCCATCTTCAATGGGCTTGTTGGCCTCTGGGTATTTCGAAAGAAGACTAATATAATATAGATTTTCCCTCTCTTGATCCTTTTTCATTTCTGCGGATAAGAAAGGGAAACTATAATCAAGTCGTCTATAAGGGCCTTCGTTTTTCTCTTTATACACAAATTTGGCATCTTCGTATTCCCCCATGGTCTTTACAATAAGTTCCGTCAACTTTTTCTTTTTCTTTGCTTCTTTGCTTTCTATAAACAAATTAACTTCAAATTTTGCATCACCCAATGCTTGAGAATAATCTCTGAGAGATATCCCTGTTTCAATATGCGCCTCTAATTTTTTCAGCGACCTGATTGCATCTTTTGCAGATTGGGCAAATGTCGAAGTAGTTGTCATCAACATGAATATGATGGCAGCAATTGCAACCGATGAGTATTTACTTTTCACAAATTCCTCCTTTTTTGTTTGAGTCTATGTTGGGATTACCCCGTATTGGAAATAAAATCAGCGAGTACGAGTTGAAGTCTTGCATTTTCTTCAAGGGCGACAGTTTACCGCTTTCGGGAAGGAGATATTACCACCTCACGGTGAAAAAATCACGTTGAAATATCTGCATGTTTCATCCCGTTATCATTGTTCCGAGCCGACCACCCAACCTCTCGCTTCGTAGATGTTGTCAATAACCAGCACCTTCCGTTTTTTCTGTCCTCGATCTCGAGCATTACTGGTTCAAAGCTGCTACACAACAACTAGTAGAAATGAAATTGCAATACATCATGTATTTCGGTTTTGCGATGTTGCCAAACCTTTCCCCTGTCAATCATGAAATCCGGTTTATCAATGTAGTGACAGGAGGGGCTTAAGAACGGTCATACATCACATATTCCCCTTAATAAAAAGGGGGTTCACCTTTGATGGTGAGCCCCCCTTGTCTGCTTTAACAGGGAGGTTTACTGTTTAGCTGCTCCCCGGAATCCCGAATTTTACATCATCTCCAATACCGTGGCGATGGACACGCCGCCGCCGCCGCAGAGGGTGGCCATGCCGAGGGTTTTGCCCCGTTTCTTCATGGCATGAAGGAGTGTAACCATAATCCGGCATCCCGTGGAGCCCACTGGATGGCCCAGACCGACGCCGGAACCGTTGACATTGGTGATCTCCCGGTTCAGGCCGATTTCCCGCTCGCAGCCCAGATACTGGGCGGCGAAGGCCTCGTTGAGTTCCACCAGCTCGAAATCGCTGATCTTGTAACCCGATTTCTTCAGAAGATTTGCCACTGCCGGGACGGGAGAGAGCCCCATCACCGAGGGATGGTTGCCGCCGTAACCCACCGCCTTGATCCTGGCGAGGGGTTTCAACCCCAGCTCCTTGGCCTTATCCGCCGACATGATGATCATGGCGGAAGCCCCGTCGTTGACTCCCGAGGCGTTTCCCGCCGTTACCTTGCCGATCTTGGGAACAAAGGCCGCCGGCAGCTTCGCAAGTTCATCCATGGTCAGTCCCGGGCGGAAATGCTCGTCCTTGTCGAAGATCTTCGGCGGCTTGCCCTTCTTCTGAGGAAGCTCGATGGGAACGATCTCTTCCTTGAAATCTCCCTCCAGAGTCGCCCGCTCCGCGTTGTTATGGCTTCTCAGGGCGACTTCATCAATCTCTTCTCTGGTCAGGCCATGCTTGTAAGCAATCAACTCCGCCGTGATCCCCATGATATAGGGCTTGCCGCGGAAACGCTCTACGATTTCACCCTCCTTGATGGGACCTAACTCCAGGCCGGGAATGATATGGGAGCCTGCATGGAGGGCGTGAACGATATCGTCGACGAATACCTGATCCTGAAAGCGGCAGCCCCAGCGCGCCGTCGGTACGGAATAGGGAATCCCCGACATGTGCTCCATGCCCCCGGCCAGGACCGTATCCGTCAGCCCCGCCTGGATCATCGCCATCCCCGAAATAACCGCTTCCATCCCCGAAATGCACACCCGGTTCACCGTCACCGCCGGTACTTCCTCGGGAATACCCGCCAGGAGGGCCGAAATACGCGTCGTGTTCAAAGAATCCACGGGTTCCCGGCAGCACCCAAAACGAACATCCCCGATAATTGCCGGGTCGATCCCCGCCCGGCTCACCGCCTCTTTCATCACCACGCTGCCCAGCTTCGATAAGTTATAATCCTTCAAAGTGCCGCCGAAGGCTCCGATCGCCGTTCGACAGGCCGCTACGATAACTACGTCTTTCATAATGGGAACAACCTCCTTCTTTTTTGCTTATTTTACTTGTACTGAACCCTCATCTCCCGTTTCAGGATCTTGCCTGTCGGCGTCTTGGGAAGGGCGTCCACAAAGATGACCCGTTTGGGGCACTTGAACGCCGCCAGCTCATTGCGGCAGTGGGCGATGAGTTCCTTATCCGTCATTGTTTCTCCCGGTTTGAGGACAACCACCGCCGCTACGATTTCCACCCACTTCGGATCGGGCAGACCTATTACCGCTACTTCCTGGACGCGCTTGTCCAGATAGATCGCATCTTCCACCTCCCGGGTCGGGACGTTTTCCCCGCCCGTCTTGATCATATCCTTCTTCCGGTCCGCAACGGTGATATAGCGGTCCGCATCCATGACGCCGATGTCCCCGGAATGGAACCAGCCGCCTTTCATGGCCTCGTCCGTCTTCTCCGGCTCCTTGAAATACATGATCAGGGCATGGGGACCTTTCCCGCAGATCTCGCCGGGGATGTCCTGCTTGTCAATCGGTATTCCCGCATCGTCTTCGAGGCGGCTCTCCATGTTCAGGCCTCCCTTTCCCGCCGAACCGATTTTCGTTAACGCGTCCTTGGCCTTGAGGATCGTGTGATAGGGCGCCAGTTCCGTCTGGCCGTAATAGTTGTAGATCTTCACGCCGGGGAGGCGTTCCATCATCTCCTTAAGGATCTCCAAAGGCATGATCGAAGCCCCGTAGTATGCCTTCTTCAAAGTCGAAAGGTCTTGTTTCGCAAATTCCGGATGGCGGAGCATACCGATCCAGACCGTCGGGGGGGCAAAGAACATCGTGGCCTTGTAGGCGGCGATATTCTTGAGGATCTGACCGATGTCGGGCATCATCAGAATATTCGTCCCCCCTACCCAGAAAATGGGATTCATGAAGACGTCCCGCTGGGCGCAGTGATAGATGGGCAGGGCGTTGAGGTTGACGTCATCCTCGTCGTACTGGCCGTCCACGATCGTCCCCATGTACTGGGCCATGAGAGCCTGATTGCTGATGATGACACCCTTGGGCAGGGCTTCCGTGCCGCTGGTATAGGTCATCTGGCAGGGATCCTCGATATGGAGGATGGTGTCCGGTTCCGTGTCGGGATATTTGCCGTACCAGGCGTCGAAACTCTGGAAACGGTCGCTTGCCGGTGGCTGCCCCGCCACCTGGTCGGACCAGATGAAGGTTTTTACCGTCGGCATGTCGTCCATGACGTCTTTAACGAGATCGAAAAGGGCGTCTTCGACAATGAATACCTTGCTTTCCGAATGATTGATACAATAAGAGATGTCCTTTCCCCGGAGGAGATAGTTGATGGCCAGATAGATCGCGCCGATCTTCGCACACCCGATCCAGGTGAGGACATGGTGGATCGTATTGTGGGCCAGGATGGAGACCCGGTCATATTTTTGTACTCCCAGAGCCGTCAGGGCGTTGGCCGTCCGGTTGCATTCCCGCTCCAATTCGGCGTAGGTTAGGGTCTTGTCCCCGTAAATCAGAGCCGGCTTGTCCGGGTAATGATAGGCGCTCCGGCGGATCATGTCGGCGATAACCCAGCGGTTTACCTTGTTATAACGATTCATTAAAAATTCGAGATTTTCCTTATTGATAACTTTGTAACGGGTCTTGTCTTCTTCCGTCAGCGGTGACCAGTTTGCTGCCATAATTTTCCCTCCTTCTATTACCAGGCCCTTAGCATGGCAATCCTTACGAGCAGTTAGTTATCTAATTCTTCCGGGGACGCCATTTAATGGCCCCACCAGTTGTTTCTCCGCCCCGCCTTTGGCATGATGGCTGTCTTTACGAAAGGAGCTTCGTGGAAGTGCCGTCTTATCCTCACCCTGCTCCCTCCTCTTCAAGGGGAGGGAGCAGGTGGGAATGGGTTCCTAAAATTCTTCTTAAGTAACTTTAACAAAGTGACTCAGCGATAAAGCGCCCACGGGGTGTGAATCGCTAATAATTAACTCTATTTCGACATCAGGTAACGGCCGATGGTCATGATTTCCGCTTCCTTGGTTCCCTCGTAGAGCTCGAGAATCTTGGCGTCGCGGTACCATTTCTGGACGGAGTATTCATCGATGTAGCCGTAGCCGCCGTGGAGTTCCACGGCGTTGTTGGCGCAGAAGACCGCCGTCTGGCCGCTGTAGAACTTCGCCATCGCCGCCAGGGTATAATCGGGGGTCCCGTTGTCCACGAGCCAGCCGGACTTGTAAACCAGGCCTCGGAGGGCCTCGATCATGATGGCCATCTCGGTGAGCTTCTTTTGGGTGAGCTGATAATTACCCAGGGCCGTCCCGAAGGCCGTGCGCTCTTTGCAGTATTTTACCGATGTATCCAGGCAGGCTTCGGCGAGGCCCAAGCCCTGGGCCGCGACCATGATCCTTGTCGTGTCGAAGAAGTGCATGAGCTGATAGAAGCCCTTGCCTTCCTTACCCACGAGGTTGGCCTGGGGGACCCGGACGTCCTCGAAGGCGATCTCCGCCGTATCGGAGGAACGGATACCCAGCTTGCCGTGGATCTTATTCCGGGTGACGCCCTTGGCGTCGGCGGGGATGATGATCAGGCTGAAGCTGTTGTGTTTTTTCTCTTCGGGATTGGTGATGCACTGGGTGACCATAAAGTCGCAGACCGTCCCGTTGGTGATGAACATCTTGTTGCCGTTGATGATGTAGTCGCTCCCGTCCTTGACGGCCCGGGTCTTGTATCCGGAGACATCGGTTCCGGCGTTGGGTTCCGTGAAGGCCCCGGCGCTGACCCATTCCCCGCGACAGACCGGAGGCAGGTATTTCTGTTTGATCTCTTCCGATCCGTACTGGAAGATCGATTCGCAACCGAAGCAGGCGGCGACGACATTAAGGCCGATGCCCATATCAATCTTGGAAAGTTCTTCCGTGATGATCGCATTGCCCAGGATTCCCGCCCCGGCCCCGCCGTATTCCTCGGGAATCCAGGCGGCCACCAGGCCGTTTTCCGCTGCTTTCTTGCGGATCTCGGGAGTATATTTTTCGTGCTCGTCGGCTTCCTTGCTCAGGGGCGTAAACTCCGCCAGAGCAAACTTGTAGGCCATTTCCTTCAACATCTTGAGTTCTTCGGTCAATTCAAAATCCATTCGTTCTTCCTCCATTTTAATTAGGGACGGCGCCCCTATTTTGCTGTTTTGTCAATTACCTTTTGACTATTCAGCGCTACTGCTTCGCGTTACCCCATCCCCCTCCCGGCCTCCCCCTTGAAGGGGGAGGGACCTGATTTTGCCACTACTCTGGGTATTGTATCTCCCCTGAAAATGGCGAACCCCAATTTTCCCCTCCCCTTCAAGGGGAGGGTTAGGGTGGGGATGGGTTTCCCTCTTGCCTTTTTAGTAGTCGTAAACCCCTTTACCGGTTTTACGGCCAAAGCGTCCGGCCCGGACCAGTTTCCGGAGCAGCGGCGCGGGACGGTACTTGTCCCCCAATTCCCGGTGCAGCCCCTCGATGACCCGGAGAAGGGTCTCGTTCCCTACGAGATCCGACAAGGCCAGGGGGCCGATGGGATGATTACAGCCCAGCACCATGGCCTTGTCAATGTCGGCTGCCTCGGCGATTCCCTCGTCCAGAACGAAAAACGCCTCATTTAGCATGGTGCAGAGGATCCGGTTCACCGCGAAGGCCGGAGCTTCTTTTACCACGACGACCTCTTTGCCGATTTTCTTTCCCCAGGCCTTGGCGATTTCAACCGTCTCGTCCGAGGTCTCATGGCCGCGGATGACCTCCAGGAGCTTCATCACCGGCACGGGATTGAAGAAATGGGTCCCGATGAACTTGGCGGGACGGTCGGTGATTGCCGCCATCTCCGTGATGCTCAGGCCGGAGGTGTTGGTGAAAAAGAGACAGTCCTTGGAGACGATGCTCATCAGCTCCTTGTAAACCTGCTTCTTGACGTCCATGACCTCGATGACCACTTCCACCACTACATCGGCCCCGGCGGCCGCTTCCTTCAGATCCAGGGTCGGTTTGATCCGGCCCAGAATGGCGTCCATGTCTTCCTTGGTCCGCTTGCCCTTCTCCACATCCTTGGAGAGATTCCGGGTGATCGTCTTCATACCCCCGTCGATGAACCGTTGCTCGATGTCCCGCATGGCCACCTCGAAGCCCGCCTGGGCGCATACCTGAGTGATCCCGTTGCCCATCAGCCCCGCACCTAAAACGCAAATCTTTTTGATCTCCATGTTAATTCATCCTCCTTATTTTTTATGTGGCACCCAAAAACCACTGTTTGTTAAGCCAGTGCATTTTATTGGCTTCCTCAAGCAACTCGTCCCGGAAGTCGGGATGGGCGAGCTTGGTGATGGCGAGGACCCGCTCCGGAATGGAAAGGCCCTTCAAATAGGCGACGCCGTTTTCCGTGACAAGATAAGACACGTCCACCCGGGGCACCGTGACGATTTCCCCCGACGGTAGCGTCGGGGTGATTTTCGATTTCAGCTTGCCGTTTTTGTCCGTGTAAGTGGACTGGAAGGCGAGGATCGACTTGCTCTCCGCATAGCCCAGGGGCGGCTGCCCCTTCGTGGCCCGGTAATAGGCCCCGCGGACGAAGGCCAACTGGCCCCCCGTTCCTGAATACTGGGCGGGTCCCATGGATTCGGAGCTTACCTGCCCCTGGAGATCGACGCCCAGACAGGCATTGATGGAGATCAGATCCTTGTTCATGGCGATGATATAGGGGTCGTTTGTGAATTCCACGGGATACATGGCGAGCGCCGGGTTGTGGTCTATCCAGTCGTAGAGCTTGCGACTCCCGATGGCGAAGGCCCAGACGATCTTGCCGGGAAGGAAAGACTTTTTCTTCCCCGTGATCAGGCCCGCATCGTGGAGGTCGGCGATCCCTTCCGTGACCATTTCCGTGTGAATGCCGATATCCCGGGCCCCGCTGTCGGCGAGGAGGCGCAACACCGTATCGGGCAGGCCGCCGATGCCGATCTGGATGGTCGGGCCGTCCTTGGGGATCATCTCGGCGATATACTCGGCGATCTTTTTTTCTACATCCGTCGGTTGGGGTGAGGGAATGGTAATAATTTTATCAGTTTTGTTTTCGATGACGTAATCGACTTCGGAAATATGAATGCATTCGTCATAGCCGCCATAACACCAGGGCATATCCTCTACGACTTCGACGACGATGATCTTGGCCCGTTCAAAAACGGCCTTCTTGAAGTTGCACAGGGGTCCGAAATTGAAATACCCGTGCTTGTCCATGGGGGTGACGGTCTGAACGGCGATGTCCACGTCGAGGCCGTCCCGGTAATAGCGTGCCGCTTCACCGAAGTTATAGGGGATGTGGGTCCCCCGGTTTTCGGCGATGTACTTCCTCGTCCAGCCCAGGATGTGCCAGTTGCCGAGCCAGAAGCTCTTCGCCTCCGGGTCCTTCTCCATGACCTCCAGCGGTGTCAAATGTCCCAGGGCGCGGATCTTGACGTCCTTCACTTCTCCGACGCGCTGGGCCAGGGCCCGGTCGAAGGCCCGTGGCGCCTGCACCGTCCCGTAGTCTAACCACATGCCATCCCGAACGAGAGACGCCGCCTGTTCGGGAGTGGCTAACTTGTTTCCGTACTTTGACATTCATCTACCTCCTTTATTATTTGGAAACCATGCACTTTGGCGTAATTTGAGGGCAATATACTCGCTGTTATTACAAACCGGTATGGTGTCCCCAAATTACAAGGTTTGTTTTTAAATAATAATGATAGGGAAAAATAACCGACTACACTGGTAGCTGCAATAGTTGCGCCAAGAGCGGCAATGGGGGAAGTAGCTGATCTGATGGATATTTAATCTTGGTTGGAAAACGGATGTGCAATTTTACCCTATGCAAAGCAGCGCATCTATGCGGTATTGCATAGGGAGAGGCCTGGAGGTACCAGGGAATCCGGTGGCACCATACCAGTTATTTATTGGTAACCATCATGGTGTCACCGGATTACAGATTCTCAACACATCTCCCACAATAGAGAAAGCCTATTTTTTCTTGTGGCGATTGGCCTTGAGTCTCTTTTTGTACTTGTGCTTGCTGATCTTCTTTTTTCGCTTTTTTACGACACTGCCCACAATGAACCCCTTGCATATCCTTTATTTTATAAAGTGGTGGGACGTGCGGGAATCGAACCCGCGACCAACGGATTAAAAGTCCGCTGCTCTACCGGCTGAGCTAACGTCCCCGGTAACCAAATGAAAGCCTGACTCCTTATCAGCAAGTCAGGCGAATTGTCAAGAATTTAAAATACCAAGGCCTACGAGATGAAGGGATTCTTCAGGACGATGGTTTCGTTCCGCGCCGCCCCCACTGATACGAGGACCAAGGGGATGTCGGCCAGGGTTTCGATCCGTTCGAGATACTTCCGGACATTCTTCGGCAGTTCCTCGATGCGCCGGGCTTGGCTGATATCCTCAGTCCAGCCGTCGATCTCTTCGTAAACGGGCTCGCAGTTCGCCAGCACCTGCAGGTTTGCGGGGACGGCAAAGTTGATCCGCTCCCCCTGTGCCGTCTGGTAGCCCACGCAGATCTTGATTTTATCGATGCCCGTCAGGACGTCCAGCTTGGTTAGGGCGATGCCGGTGATCCCGCTCACCCGGATGGCATGGCGCACCAGGACCATATCCAACCAACCGCATCGCCGCTTCCGCCCTGTCGTAGCTCCGAATTCCTTTCCCACGTCCTGAATACGCCGGCCGATCTCACAGGAAAGCTCGGTGACGAAGGGGCCGCTTCCGACCCGCGTCGTATAGGCCTTGCAGATCCCAACAACGGCGAAGTTCGCCGACGGTCCCAAGCCCGTCCCAGAAAAGGCGTTGGCAGCCACGGTGTTGGATGATGTCACATAAGGATATGTTCCATGGTCTATGTCGAGATGGCATCCCTGAGCCCCCTCGAAAAGGATCTTCCGGCCCCGCCGGAGCTCCCGGTGGAGGATGACGGAGGTGTCGGTGACGAAAGACCTCAAGCGCTCTCCATAACCCTTGTATTCCGTGAAGACCGCCTCCGGGTCCACCGGATCCTCGCCAAAATACTTTGTAAGGAGAAAATTCTTTTCCTCCAGATTGCGAATCAGCTTTTCCCGGAAAGAATCGCTATCGAAAAGATCCCCGACGCGGATACCGGTTCGGGCAACCTTGTCCTCGTATGCGGGTCCGATACCCCGGCCCGTCGTCCCTATCTTTCCGCCGCCCCGCCGCCCTTCCCGCGCCAGATCGAGCCGCCGGTGATAGGGCATAATCAGATGGGCCTTTTCGCTGACGTGGAGGCTGGTGTGGGGGGGGAAAAGCCCGCGGCTGTTTAGTTTGTCAATTTCATCCAGGAGCACTTGGGGATCGACGACGACACCGTTGCCGATGACGCATATTTTCTGGTCGTGGAGTATCCCGGAAGGAATCAGATGGAGGATTGTCTGCACCCCCTTGACGACGAGAGTATGACCGGCGTTGTTACCCCCCTGAAAGCGGCTGATGACGTCCGCATTCTCGGCATAGAGATCCACGACCTTGCCCTTGCCTTCATCTCCCCACTGCGTCCCGACGACGATTACGTTTGCCATTTCTTTACTCCTCCTAATTACTACATGTCCAGTTCTTTGACCGAGATCACATGGGGCAGATTCAACAGTTTAGTGATGACTTCCTCCGGGACGGAGCCGTCGGTGCTGAGGATTACGAGGGCCTCCTGATCCGCCTCCTCGCGGCTCAGATGGAGGCGGGCGATGTTGATCTGATTGGCCCCCAAAGTCGTACCGATATTGCCGATAACGCCGGGGCGGTCGTAATTGTAGAGGACAAGCATATGCCCCTCGGGGACCACGTCCAGGGTGAACTTGTTCAGCCGTACGATGCGCGGGTCCTTTACCCCGAAGAGAGCCCCCGCGATATTCGACTTTTCCTGGGACGTCTTGATGGTCAGGGAGATCAGGCTTGTATAGTCCTTCATGTCGCTGTTTTTCGCCTCGATCACCTTGATCCCCCGCTCCTTGGCCACTACCGGGGCGTTGATGAAATTCACGTTCTCCTTGAGGATCGGCGTCAACAACCCCTTGAGGATGGCGATGGTCAGCGGGGCGACATTGTAATTGAGTATTTTGCCGCTGTACTCGATGACAACCTCTTCGATGGCCCCCTGGACAAGCTGGACATGGAAGCGTCCCAATTTCTCCGCCAGTTCCAGATAGGGCTGAATGACAGTAAGCAGCTCGGCGCTAATGGAGGGGAAGTTCACAGCGTTGCGGATCTCTCCTTTAGTCAGATAATCGGCTATCTGCTCGGCGATGGCGATAGCCACGTTGATCTGCGCTTCGTCCGTCGACGCCCCCAGGTGGGGCGTGCAGATTACATTCTCCAGGCCGATCAGGGCCGTGTTCTTTGTCGGTTCCTCCTCGAAGACATCCAGGGCCGCGCCCGCCACCTTCCCGGCAACGAGGGCGTCGTAGAGGTCCTTCTCACTGATGATGCCCCCCCGGGCGCAGTTGATGATGAAGACGCCCTTTTTCATCTTCCCGAAGGCGGCGGCGTTGATTATGCCCCGGGTCTCCTTCGTCATGGGGGTATGAACGGTAATGAAATCGGACTGCTTCAGGAGTTCGTCGAGGCTCACCAGGGTGATCCCCAAGTTCCCCGCCGCCTCATGGGAGATAAAGGGGTCGTAGGCGACGACGTGCATCTTCAGGCCCTGAGCCCGGTCCGCCACAATGGCCCCCACCCGCCCGATGCCGACGATGCCGAGGGTCTTGTTAAAAACCTCCGCTCCCATGAACTTTTTCTTTTCCCACTTGCCCCCTTTCATGGAGGCCGTGGCCTGGGGGATTTCCCGGGCCAGAGAGAGCATCATGGCGATGGCGTGCTCCCCCGTCGTGATGGTGTTGCCTCCGGGGGTGTTCATGACGACGATGCCCCGTTTGCTTGCCGCCGGGACGTCCACATTGTCCAGACCGATCCCCGCCCGCCCGACGACCTTGAGGTTCTCCGCCGCCGCAATAATCTCCGGGGAGACCTTCGTTGCCGACCTGATGACCAGCCCGTCGTAGTCCTTGATGACGCCTTTCAACTCATCCGGGGTCAGGCTCGTCATTACATCCACCTCGATCCCCGGCGTATTCTGCAGAATTTCGATCCCTTCCTTGGACAGGGTGTCACTAACCAAAACCTTCTTCATAAAGCCCATTGTCTCCCGAAATTGTTTATTTTGTATGCTTATCTATCATTTCCAACAAGGTTCCCTTATTTTCCCTCCCCTTCAAGGGGAGGGTTAGGGTGGGGATGGGTTGGCCCTTATTATTATCCTCGTTTGCTATTTATCTTTTACTGCTTTTCTTTGTACGCCTTCTCCAACTCATCCAATGCGGTCTTCAGATTTGCCGCAGCCACCGTGGGGCCGCACCAGAAACGGAAACCGGGCGGGGCGTCCCGATAAGCGTTGATGTCGAAGGCGATCTTTTTCTTCCCCAGTTCACCGGCCAGTCCTTTGAGAAACTTTTCCTGTTCCGCCCTGGGAAGGGCCGCCAACTTGGGATCTGCTACGGTCAGGCAGACCGACGTATTGGAGCGGATGGCCTTATCCGCCGCCAGGAGCGCCGCCCAGGGGTTCCGGGCGACCCAGTCTTCGACGATCTTCAGATTTGCCTCGCTTTTCGCGATGAGACTGGTCAAACCCCCAATCTCAACAGCCCAGGCTAGGGCGTCTAAATAATCCTCGACGCAGAGCATGGAGGGGGTGTTGATCGTGTCCCCGACAAAGATGCCGGCGTTGACCTTCCCACCTTTCTTCATACGGAAGATCTTGGGCATGGGCCAGGGGGGATCATAGGATTCGAGACGGGCAACGGCCCGGGGGCTCAGGACGAGCATCCCGTGGGCAGCCTCGCCTCCCAGGCACTTCTGCCAGGAAAAGGTGAGGGCATCGATCTTGGACCAGTCGATCTCCATGGCGAAGGCGGCGCTCGTGGCGTCGCAGAGGGTTATTCCTTCCCGGTTGGCGGGGATCCAGTCCCAATGGGGAACCTTCACGCCGCTCGTCGTTCCGTTGGCAACGAAGACGACGTCATTCGTCCAGTCTATGGCCGTCAGATCAGGGATCTTCCCATAATCCGACGTTATTACCGTGGGCTTGAGCTTCAATTGTTTGCTGATATCGGTGGCCCACCCTTCGGAGAAACTCTCCCAGACCAGGACCGTCACCGGTTTCGGACCCAGCAAGCTCCACATCGCCGCCTCGAAGGCCCCGGTGTCGGAGCCGGGCATGAGGCCGCAGAGATAATCATCAGGAATTCCGAGGATGCGTTTTGTTTCCGATATGGCCTTCGCGAGCTTTTCCTTGCCCAGATTAGAACGATGCGAACGGCCGACGGCGGCGTCCTTCAGGGCGTCGAGTCCCCAGGCGGGGCGCTTGCTGCAGGGGCCGGAGCTGAAATTCGGATTGTGCATAAAATCTTAAATCTCCTTCTTCTATAATCAGAGGCCGCGGAATATATCAAGATTTCCGGGAGAAGACAAGCAATTTAAGAGATTGGTTTATATGTTTGAAAATTTGGATGGCCTGTGACATAAGTAACAATGTTTTTCTCTTATGCTTGGATTATGCTTGAAAAAGCATTCTCCCCTTTCAAGGGGGAGTTTGGATGGGGGAGGGGTTGATGCCGCATAAAAAGTCCCGGATGGCCTTTTTCTGCCAGCATTGCGGTCATGATTCGGCGAAATGGCTTGGCAAATGCCCAGGTTGCGGGGAGTGGAACTCCTTTGTCGAGGAAGAGATCAGAGAGACACCAGGGGCGCCCGGACGGGCGTCTTTTTCGTTTCAGGAAGCTCCGCAGCCCATCGACGCCATCGAGGCGGATGAACGGGACCGGGTCCGGACGGGGATAGGGGAGATGGACCGGGTCCTGGGGGGCGGGCTGGTGGCCGGATCGGCGATCCTCGTCGGCGGCGACCCCGGCATCGGCAAGTCCACGCTTCTCCTTCAGCTCCTCCAGCATCTGGCTGCGAAAGGGATGAAAGTCCTCTATATCTCCGGCGAGGAATCGGCACGGCAGATCAAGCTTCGGGGGAAAAGGGTCGGCGCCGATTCACCCAATCTCCTCGTTCTGGTGGAGATCGATCTGGACAGCATGATCCGCCACATCGAAACGATCAAACCCCAGGCCGTGGTAGTAGATTCCATTCAGACGGTATGTTCCCAGGCCCTTGCTTCCGCCCCCGGAAGCGTCGGCCAGGTCCGGGAGTCCTCGGAACGGCTGATTATTTTAGCCAAAAAGACGGGGATCCCCGTCTTTCTCGTCGGCCACGTGACTAAGGATGGCGCCATTGCGGGGCCGAAGGTCCTGGAGCACATGGTGGATACGGTCCTCTATTTCGAGGGGGACGGAGGGCATGCCTTCCGGATCATCCGGGGGATCAAGAACCGCTTCGGGCCGACGAACGAAATCGGCGTCTTCGAGATGCGGGGCGACGGTCTTAAGGAAGTGGCCAATCCTTCGGCTTTCTTCCTGGCCGAGCGGCCCAAGCAGGCGGCGGGCTCCGTGGTTGTCCCCAGTATGGAAGGGACGAGGCCCATTCTCATCGAGATCCAATCCCTTGTGATTCCGACAAATTTCGGGATGCCCCGGCGGACAACCATCGGCGTGGACGCGAATCGGGTTTCCCTGCTGGTAGCGGTCCTGGACAAAATCTGCGGCCTCCATCTGAGCAGCCACGATATCTTTATCAACGTGGCGGGGGGGGTGAAGGTCAGCGAACCGGCGATCGATCTGGGGATTGTGTCTTCCCTGGCGTCGAGCTTTCTGGATCGCCCCGTGGACCCGGCGACGGCGGTTTGCGGGGAGGTGGGCCTGGCCGGCGAAATCAGGGGGGTCAGCCGCGCCGACGTCCGCATTCGTGAGGCGGCGCGCATGGGCTTTTCCCGCTGCATCCTCCCTCGCCTGTCTCAGTCCGAACCTCCGCCGGAAAGGGTTAAAAACATGACCATCATCCCCGTCCGCAGCCTGCGGGAGCTACTCGAACACCTCTTCTGAAGAAGTCGGAAAGTTTCTAAGAATTGGATCCACCATCACGGCAGAAACCGTTCCACGATTGATTTCTCATCTTTGGTCCCAACAGAGCAGTGTAAAACAGGATTTTTTAATCTTGCACATTCTCCCAGTATTTATTGTAGTCAACAATCGAGACTGATTCATTTATATAGTAGATTTCGCAATTCATCGATATGAAATACAATTTTCTTTGTCGCTTTGTATTTGCTGTCAGTAAGGCTGACCTTGAACAAATACCAATAAAACCAAGATTGTGTGCATCATCAAAACAATGGTTTCGATCCGAAATTGGGGTGAGGATAGCCAATCATAGTCGTTGCACGCCTGCAACGATTTTAGTCAACCAAAACAGTTTTAAAAGAAGGCCTCGATATCCATCATGCCATGTAGAACCCTGACAATCTCAATGCCGCCGTTAATCGGCATATAAAAAATCAGGTACCTGCCTACCGGAAAGCTTTGCAAACCGGGATGGAGTTCATCCCGGTTTCTACCCATACTCGTGAACCGAGCGAGTTTCCGGCATGTTTCCTCAATTTCGTCAAGAAGATTGTCTGCATTGGCGGGGTTGTCTTGGGCTATATACCACCAGATTTCATCAAGGTCGTTTTCAGCAGCGGGGCTCTTGTGGATTCTCAGCATCAGTCATTTGCTTTGTTTTGTTGCGCATCAAGCCGTTTACGGCCTCGTACCTTGATGGTTCCCACGTCTAAAGGTGTTGACTCGCCGCTATCCAAGCCTTTCTTGATTTCGGCCCTAAGTTCTTCAACACGCAAGACATGTCTCCGGTCTCGTTCTTCAAGAAGGCGCAAGGCATCGCGCATAACTTCGCTTGCGGAACCATAAAGCCCGCTCTCAACCTTGTTTTTCACCAGTGTTTCAAGTTGTGGCGTAAGTGAAATATTCATTTTTTTATCTCCTCCTTTTATCTACATGATAACATAGAATGACAAACATTGTTATAAAATAGTTAAGTCCGAGGGTAAATTATTTACCTTGTAAAGCGAGAAAGGCAAATTTTCAACGAAGAGATAGACCGGCCCTAAAAGCTTGGCCGATCAGCTCTCAGCAATTAAATCTATCATTTCTGCAAGGGGGAATATAAGAACAGTCTATCTTTTCCGTAGCCGTAAAAGGCATCGTCAGGACTTCGCACTTTTCAAACCGGATTCAATAAGCTCTCAGCAAACGTGGCCTCTCGCTTTGTGTTTGAATCTGCGGAGCGCAGGCTAGCCGACACGTTGTTTTTTCAAGCTTCCGGTTGCATGACTTGTTGAATCGGACTTAGGTATGAACTTGATTTTCAGATGGCAGCCAACAGCTTGGGCATATTTTTTCAGGGTTGTTAGAGATGGTGCATGCTTTCCAGCAGATTCCAAGCGTGAAACAGCGCTTTTTGTCGTTCCCATTAACTCCGCAACTGCCTCTTGGGTGAGACCGGACTTTGAGCGGGCCGACAACATCTCGCGTATAAGAGTGTATTCTTCTTCCAGATCATTGTATGCTTTGCTGAATCCTTCCCGTTTTTGAGCATTCTTGAGAAAAGCCTTATGGTCATGGGAAACAGGTTCGTATTTTAATTCATCCATTCTGTACCTCCTTCATCCTTTTTCGGGATATCTTCAGTTCATGCTCTGGCGTGTCCGGTGTTTTCTTGATAAACGCATGAAGAATTACGACTCGTTGACCGATAACAAAACAGTAAAACACCCGTCCGATACCTTCGCGACCTCGGGGCCTCAATTCGAAAATACCGCCACCCATAGCCCGTGAATGCGGCATGCGCAAATTAGGTCCGAACTCCATCAACAACTCTACAATACGTGCATAATCGGCCAATATGCCGTCAGGCCAACTTTCGATCTCAGCTTTAACCCGTGAATGGAAGTAGGCGATGGAATAGCTCATGAGTGCTGGTTAGCATATATGCTAACACGTGTCAACGGCAATTTCTCAAATGCATTTAAAAAATACCGCGCACTTTCAAACGCAATTCAGCAAAATGGGCTGATCTTACCTTTATTGCTTTGTATTTGGAGCCGTGGCGTTCTGCTACGGTTAAAAATGAGAACCATCAAGATGTAAGTGAAAAGAAACCGCGTCACATCATACTACTATTATTCGCGGTCAAATGGTTTTATCAGGCCGATCGTTGAAATTAAGGCATTTACAAAATCAGGCAATAAATTTTGTCTCCTTACACATGTAGCCTTTATATATCTGGATCAAACGGTCATTTCTTTCAACAATTCCGGACGTAAATCAGCTATTCTGATTAATGTTTTTGCCGCCCCGGACGGTTCTCGCCTCCCCTGTTCCCATTGTTCCAACGTTCGTTTCGAAACGCCCATCAATGCAGCAAACTGGCTTTGGGAAAGTCCTGTCTTTATCCGTGCCTTGGCAACTTCTGTTTTCGGCGCGACGATATACCTTTTCCCGCCTCCAGCCTTAATTTCGTCTATGCCGTCCAATACTTCCCGCCAGACGTCCCGTTTCGCCTCATGGCGTTCAAGCTCACTGTCTGACAACTTACGCCTTTTCATATTAAAACCTCTCTTTCATCGCTCTGATAATGTGCGCCGGGATGTTGTCATGCACCGACTTCGCATAAAGAGTCAACATCCATATTTCATCCTGCTTTGCCATAACGTAATAAATAATGCGAACTCCTCCCCGTTTGCCCATGCCCCGGCGCTGCCATCGAAGTTTACGAATCCCACCGGAACCGGGAATAATATCTCCTGATTCAGGATAGTTGATCAGATGTTGCTGCAGGTCGCCATATTCATCATCGTCAAAATAATTCGCGAGCTCTCGTGAGAATATCGATGATTCAATAAATGTAAACATGATTTCTTTATACGCCTAAAGCGTATAGGTGTCAAGGTTTATCTTTCTGAACCTCTAAAAAGGCTTTGGGTCTGAATGCGCATACGAGCAAACCTTTCTGAAAGGATCGTGTCCATTACAGGAAAAAAATTTCTTTCTGGCATATGCGCGCTTTCCTTCCGGATTCAATAACTTGGCACGATCATCCTATGTGAAGTGTATTTGCAAGTCATGAGCACATTCGAAAATCAGGGATTTCGAAAATGGATATATTTCTACATCCTCCCTTTATCAAGGTAGCAGTATGAGACAGGCAAGGTGTTCATACATCAGATATTCTTGAACTACAGGCCCATGAAGCGGGCGGCGATGCTTTTCATGATTTCGTTTGTGCCGGCGAAGATGCGCATAACCCGTGTGTCCCGCCAGGCCCGGGCGATCGGGTATTCTTCGCAATAGCCGTAGCCGCCGAAAAGCTGGACGCCCCGATCGGCAACGCGACAGGCCATGTCGGTAGTCCAGAACTTCGCCATCGACACCTCGACGACGATATTCCTTCCCTCAATGTGGTCGGCAATCAGCTTGTCCAGGAACGTCCGGCCTAACTTAACCTCCGTCGCCATCTCGACGAGTTCGAATTGGGTATGCTGGAACTTGGAGATGGGCCGCCCGAAGGCCGTCCGTTCCTTGCAGTACTGGATCGTGATCTCCAGGATCAGCTCCGCCGCCGCCACGGCGGCGATAGCGCACACCAGGCGTTCCTGCTGAAGTTTCAGCATCAGCTTAAGAAATCCTGTCCCCTTGTCCCCCAGGCGGTTGGCTTTCGGTATCCGGCAATCGGTGAAAAAAAGCTCCGCCGTGTCCTGGCTATGCCAGCCCACTTTCTTGATTCTCTTTCCCTTTTCAAATCCCTTCGTTCCCGCTTCGACGAGAAACAGATCCACTGCGGCGTGAGGGTTGCTCTCCGCCGGGTCCTTGGCGGCCAGAATGAGGAGGTCGCAATTTATCCCGTTGCTGATGAAGGTCTTTTGGCCGTTAATGACGAAATAATCGCCGTCACCGGTAGCGCCCGACTCACCTCCGCAGGCAACGGCGGTGGTGCGCATGGCGGCCAGATCGCTGCCCGCATTGGGCTCCGTCATGGCGATGGCCGTAATGATATCGCCGGAAACGCAGCCGGGGAGATACTTATGTTTCTGCTCTTCCGAGGCGAAGGCGACGATGTAGGGGACGATAATATCGCTGTGCAGGGCGGCGGCGAGGCCGGAGTGATTGGTCCGGACCATTTCTTCAATGACGATTACGGAGTAGAGAAAATCCGCTCCCAGACCTCCGTATTCTTCCGGGACCCCCATACAGAGAAATCCCTGCTCTCCCATGCCCTTCCAGGCGCTCCGGGGGACGATGCCCGCCTCTTCCCATTCCTCGACATGGGGGGTCACTTCCTTTTCCAGATATTTCCTGAGGGAATTCCTGAATATCCGATGCTCTTCCGAGTAGTTGATTATCTCCATTTTTCCTTTCGCCTCCTTTGCTGCTTAACTCATCCCCCTGCTGAACTGTCACGGCAATTTATTTATTTCAACGGCGTAAGAGTTGCCCTCATTGTCATAAAAAGTAAGCGATCTAGATCTGTTCCAAAGCTGTTCGTCCATCTCGCAGTAGAAGGCCTTGATATCCCCGGAACGGATCTCCTGGTTGCCTCCGGGCATCAGGGTGGCGATGCGCCGGACGGCGCCGTCCTCACCTTCCAGATCGAAATAGGAGGGGATGGTGACGGGAAGCCGGCGCCGGTTTTCCACCTGGATCTCCAGATTCTGATCGAAGAGGCGCAGGCAGCAACCCGTCTTGAAGTTAAAGACGTCTTCCACGGCCGAATTCATGATAACCCGGATGTGAACAGCCCCCATTTTACTTCAGCCCCCCAGAATGGTAATGGCGCAGACGTTCTGGTAGGGGAAGCCGCCCAGGTTGTGGGTCAGGCCGTAGCGGGGATTGGCGAGCTGGCGTTCCCCGGCCCGGCCGGAGAGCTGGAGATACATCTCGTAGATCATCCGCAGCCCCGAGGCGCCGATGGGATGGCCGAAGCACTTGAGGCCCCCGTCGATCTGGGCCGGGATCTTGCCGTTCCGGTCATAGAAGCCGTCGAGTACATCCCGCCAGGCATTGCCCCGCTCCGAGATGTGGAGGTCCTCGTAAGTCACCAGCTCCGTGATGGAGAAGCAATCGTGAAGTTCGACCATGCCGATCTCTTCCCGGGGGTTGGTGATCCCCGCTTCCTTATACGCGGCGAGACTGCACTTGCCGGCGGTGTAGAAGTTGTCCCCCTGCCATTCGTTGAATGCCCCCTCATAACCGCTGCTTACGGATAACTGGGGGGGCATTCAACGAATGG
>Ga0074199_1001355_pt1 | contig 22322 bp, 20 predicted proteins | sample EPASupsiteSAE347_FD_64528 | JGI IMG/M metagenome (GOLD analysis project Ga0074199, IMG submission 64528) | Bioremediated contaminated groundwater from EPA Superfund site, New Mexico - Sample SAE3-47 | ecosystem: Environmental > Aquatic > Deep subsurface > Groundwater > Contaminated ... | reverse complement strand
CTGAATGTATCCCTCTTGTGCTTCGCACACCGGCAACGAGTTGCCGGTGCCACCCCTCCGAAACCACGAAACTTCATTTCGCCACTTGCAGGCTGGAAGCCCGCGCTCCCAGGGGGGGACGAATTTATGGCGCGAGGATCTAGTCACAACGGCGGAAGCTGGCCTACCCCTCTGCTCTAAGCCCCCTCCGCTGACTCCCAAGCCGGAGCTTGGGAGCCAAGCGGGGGGTAGGCTTGTCGAAGTCGTCAATCGGTGTGTTAGGGAGCTAAAGTCATGTTTGGCCGCGGCGAGCGATCCCGCCGAACGAGAGCTCATTTTGCGCGGTCTCTTCGACATCTACCGGTGGGACGTGGACTACGGAGGTATAGCGGTCGGAGAGAAAGTCCCGGAGATTATTCTCGGATTGGCGACGCGTGAGGAGAAGGAGCTGGTAGCGGAATGGACTCAGGAAGCCATGTCCTCGGAACGCCTGGGCAGCCGGGATTACCCCGGGAAAATCTACGGCGGCTTTCTGCTTGGTCTGAAGGGAAAAGAGCTTGACGATGAAAGCTTTCTGACAATCTGCCGCAAAACGGGGCGTCTTCAGGATCTGGTGGCTTGACTTCTTGCGCTCCATCGCACAGAGGAAGCCGTGGCCGAGGCCCGTGCAGCCAGTGACAACGATCTCCTCCGCCTGGCGGAGCTTTTTGAAGCAGAAAGCCATGGCAGCCTCGTGGAAGAAGTGATCCGAGACCGCCTGAATACCAGCCGGGATGGACGCCTGTCGAATGGTTGAAGCAGTGGGCGATCAAGAGGGGCGATATCCCGGAAGCCTTGAAACATGCGGAACAGCTCTTCCAGATCCATCCGACGATATCGGTCTATGAGGAAGTGAGGAGCCTGGCTCAGCAGCTCGGCAGTTGGGGGCAGATGTGCCCTCATCTGATAAGGCGTATCGAGGGGGAGAAGCAATATGCGCTGCTCATGGAAATTTACCTTCTTGAAGAAGAAATCGATGCCGCTCTAAACATGGTGAGGCATCCTCCCGGCCTGGCCGGAGCATGGGAGGGATCTCCATTGAGCCTGCGCGTCGCCAGGGCGGCTGAGGCGAGCCGGCCTCATGAGGCTATCATCCTTTACGTCGCAGGGGTTGAGCGGCTGATCAAAGCGAGAGATCGTAAGAACTATGCACAAGCAGTGGAGTACCTCAGCCGAGTGCGGGAATTATATCTGCGTTTGGGTGAAGAGAAAGCCTGGCAGAGCTTCATTGCCGATCTTCGGGATAAAAACCGTCGCCTGTCTGCCCTAAAAGAAGAACTGAATCGAGCTGGGCTGTAAGCTGCATATTCTGAGAAAAGCCGCTGCACAGGCTATGGCTCTCTCCCCTCCCTCTTACCAGTGGTGCGCTAGAATCAACCCGGTCTGCTCGAGCTTTTCGAGCAGATCTCTTCGCTCCCTGGCCAGAAACTTCAAGCGGAGCTTCTTGTAAGGCCTCACAAGGGCTACCTCCAAAGTGATGCCGGCCGGCTCGGCGGTCCGTGGGTTGGACGAAGCCGCAAGCGTCTTCAGTCGGGCGATGTTCCGGTCGGAAATATGAGATTGCTTTAAAAAGCAGAATATCTCCTCCGCCTGCTCAATTGATTCTCTCTACTCTTTAGGCATGCGGCTACATTCCTTACAGACATGATTCCGATGCCCTTTCCCGGAGAATGCCTCATTCGGTCTCGTGCTTCCGCATATTCTGCAATATGTGGCGGATTGATCCGTGCCGTTATGCAGATTCTTGGTGCTCACGCGCCACATACGAATTCTTGTTTCATTGGCCGAATGAAATCCCCACGACATCCGGCCATCATCCGGCGCATCACGCGAGTACGCAAATGCGCCCTGCGCGCGCTAACAGCATCCGGGATGCACTTTGGGCGCGTGGAAGGTGCCGTCGCCGTTGTTGAGCGCGATGACCCAGCCACCGTCGTCTGAGAAGCCGATTATGTCAGCGCAGCCATCACCTGTCAGATCGGCAAGGAAACGCGGGTGCTTTTCCACAAGCCATCCGGCGTTGCGACCGAAGGCTCCGGCCAGCACCATTTTGGGCGATTGAAACGTACCGTTGCCGTTGTTGAGCGCGACCCAGACCCCGTCGTCCGAGAAGCCGATTATGTCGGAACGGCCATCACCAGTCAGATCGGCAAGGAAGCGTGGGTTCTTTTCCACACGCCACCCGACGTTGTAACCGAAGGCTCCGTCCAGCACCTTTTGGGGTGTTTGGAAAGTACCGTCTCCATTGTTGAGCGCGACCCAGACTCCGTCGTCTCCGAAGCCGACTATATCAGCACGGCGATTACCTCTCAGATCGGCAAGGAAGCGCGGGGTCTTTTCCACACACCACCCGGCGTTGTAACCGAAGGCTCGGAGCGCCAGCTCTGGCTTTTGGAAAGCGGCGCCGCCTTTGTTGAGCGCGACCCAGACCCCGTCGTCTCCGAAGCCGATTATGTCAGCACACCGATCACCTGTCAGGTCGACAAGGAAGCGCGGGTTCTTTTCCATACTCCACCCATGGTTGTAACAGAAGGCCGGGAGCACCGATTGGGGCGGTTGAAAAGTACCGTTGCCTTTGTTGAGCGCTACCTCGACCTCGCCTAACGAGAACCCGACTATATCGGCACGGCCATCACCCGTCAGATCGGCGAGGAAGCGCGGGGTACTTTCCACACGCCACCCATCGTTGTATCCGAAGGCCCTGACTACCGATTGGGGCGGTTGGAAGGTACCGTTCCCTTTGTTGAGCGCGATCTCGACATCGCCGAATGCGAAGCCGACTATGTCAGCACGGCCATCACCCGTCAGATCGGCGAGGAAGCGCGGGGTACTTTCCACACCCCACCCATCATTGCCACCGAAGGCCCCAACCACCTTTTGAGGTGATTGAAAAGTACCGTTGCCCTTGTTGAACGCGACCACGGTCCCGTCGTTTGCGAAGCCAACCATGTCGGCACAGCCATTACCTGTCAGGTCGGTGAGGAAGCGCGGGAAGTTAGGAACCATACCGACCTGCATCCACGTCGAATACGGATGATACGCCCTGTCAGCTCCCAGGTGAGCGATCCGCCAGAAAAAAAACCGGTTCAGCTCCAATACCGGCCCGGAGTAGGTCTCGTTAAGCTCTGTATAATACTGCCTTCCCAACGAGTGTACAGTTTTTACTTCGGGATGGATTTCAGGTGAATACGTATGGCCATTGTTCTTGATCTTGATGAATGCCGCCTGACCGGCCAGCTTGTCATGGATTGCACTGCAATCAGCAGTAGTATCGAAAAGATGCCCGGCCATTTGAAGTGCCGGATGGACAAATCCGCGGACTCCGCCGCAAAAGGTACGGGGCTCCGATCTGTACAGAACAATTGGTCGCCCCATGGCAAAGGCCATTCCTGCTTCGGCAACCGCACCGTCATCGGGAGCCCGTCCGTTGAGATTAATCACGAAATATTTGCATTCGACGAGTTGGAATACATCAATGGTAAACGAGTTAACATCCGCATAGTTGTCCTTAGCTGCCATTAGCCTTCCCGCCGCATTATCCAGCTCCCCCATCATGGCTTCCACGCCGTCGCGGTGCGGAAGATAAGTGGTCAGCCCCGCACACTCTATGTATTTAGCGATCTTACTGATTTCACGTATTTCCGCGGGACAGAACAAAGGGCCTGAGCAGTAAACTTTTGCTTCCCTGATCCCCGACAATTTGTACTCGCTTTCATCATGCGGGAGCAGGTTTTCCAGCAGCGTATCGCCCTTCATTTCGTTCAAGATGGCTTTCAAGCTACGACCCGGGCAGGCCGTCCATACTTTTTCCCCGAGGGCCTGAAGCGATCGATTGTACCCCGGGATATGCTCTCTTTTCCAAAGATTATCCTCATTGTATCTGGCAATACGAGATGCAATGCTGTCGCTGAGGCTCTTTATGTCTCTCACCGGTTTGTAGTCCAAGCATAAACCGGTTACCATCGAGTTATCACCCGTTGACATGAAGGTCCGATAATCTGACTTGTACAATATGACCGGCTTCCCGCTCGCGAATGCAACGGCCGCCCAAAACACGGAGCCTTCGTCCGGCGCCCTGCCGTCCAAAACGAGGACACATGCATCACTCGCTTTGATAAGACTATAATAATTAAGCGCACTGCTCAGAAGAATGGCTCTTTTTGCTTCCGACGCAACTGCTGAATCATCACCTCTAGATAGGAATTCAAACAATTGTCGTTCGAGACCGTCGATATATGGATGATATGTTGTATATCTTTGCTTACCGAGCTCGAGCTCCATCTTTATTACGTTGGCCACCCACCGCTCATCTTCGGTGTACATTGGAGATAGAATTGATATCTTTCCCGTTGCCATAGTCTTACCCTCCTTAGATTGTTTGTAATTAAGATGGTCAGTTGCACGCGGAGAATTCTAAACCCAGCCTTATGATTGGCGTTCAGCCATGTTTGATTCCACTCAGTATGGATTTCCTGAAGAAAAAGTCCTCAAGAACAATCAGATACATCATGAGTATCATTGCCGTAAAGTACTCCCAATGCTTTACTCCAGAAGCATAGGTCCAGCATGGAACAAGGAATAGATATAAAGGAGTCAACCAAAAGAAGACTCTGTACCCAGTGATTACCAATGAATATGATCTTGCTAATCTGCTACTCTTTTCATCGTCTAGAGCTGAAACGGCATTCTTAATCTTAGACATTGAAAGCCGTCTGATAGTCCCTGTTATTAGTAAGAAACAAAACCACCCCAGTGCGATCTTAAACCAAAAGGGCATGTGCTACTCCTTCCTTCATCCTTTGAATGGTTACACATCCATAACACACAACTGAGGCTAAGATACGGCATAGAAGTGGATTACATCAGGACTATTCAAGAAATTTCGCTCTAATTGGACGAAGCAGCGCGAGCACGATTTTGCCTATGAGTAGCCTGTGGGACGGGATAGCAAGCCGGAAGAAGTCGGGAAGCATTTCTCTCGTCGTGATTGTTCCGTCGAAATCAAAGAGTGCAAGATTCAATGAATACTCCGATCATGAGAACGTCGGACATCAGGGTCCAACAACTGCCTGAGCGGTCGGCCTGAAGAACCACTGAGTAGCAGGCCAACACGACAAATGTTAAAGCAGCACGTGACCGGCCGGTCCACGTGGCGACCTTGTAGCCTTCCACTTTCTGATTCCCGCAAGCCGTGACGGAAACGCCTGTACCTGCGATTGTGATAACGTGCCCAGCGGCGTTATGCTGGGCACTCTATTTTCGATTATTGCGCGCAGCATTTCTTATACTTCAAACCACTTCCACATGGACATGGGTCATTTCTGCCGACCTTAGGATGTTCGTGCACAACGGTCATTCTGTCCGAATTACCCATACGAGGTTGTGATTTAAAAGCCAGAGGGTTCAATAAGTATTCGATCTCGCATAGATCCTCAGGTTCATCAGGCTCGAGCCCTCCGATAAATTTCCAACCATTCTTAGAACAAAGGGCTGCAATTTCTCCTAATCTATCCTCAGTTTGAACATGGAATCTTACCGGTTTTTTCTCAGTTCCTAATTTTGCCATTGCTATATCTCTCCATTTCTTCACGAGCATAACGAATTAGGATTGAGCTGCATTTTCGCCATTTCGCTCAATCTTTCTTGCCAGGGTACATGCTCCGATTCGAGTGCACCTTTCCACCAATGGTAGAGGTCAGAACCAGCAGGTCTAAATCCATCAGAGAAGGAGACACAATTTCCTCTTAGCTTCTTCTTGCTATAGTCGATCTCGATCTCTTTGCACTTCATGCCTTTACTTCCCGCACGAAACCACGAAAGCTCGTTAGCGTAGCGCTTTTCGGCGTCTGGTGCAAGGACTGGCTGGGCGTGCTCTCTGCATCCAAAGGCGGTGGGGCACAATCAGGGCAAGAAACGAAAGGCAAAATTTCATGAGCGTCCCCATATCCTCGACACATATGCATCATCTTCATATTTCCGGACAGCATCCCAGTCTTTCACTAATTGGCTGCTCATAAGGAGCTCTTCCTTTTTCTGATTAGATCTACCACCAGACCGATGAAACCATAAACGGATGCCCAGAGCATTCCGCCAGTGATCGCCTGTTTTAGCACTGGGACACCCCACGTACCACCGGTCGTGTTGGTTGCATCGAGGAGAAAAGGAATTGTTGGTTCAGTCAGAGGCGCCATGTGCACCAACATCATGAATAGACCTAAAAATCCAAAGATAAGCGCACGAATTGGACCAACGTAATACTGCATATAGAGCCACAACGACAATGGGATCACCACAAAGCCAAAACCGACACCGAGCGACGTGTATGTCCATTGCGGAAATCTGCGTTTTGCAATTCTCCAGGCACTGATAGGAATCAGCAAAAGAAGTCCTATCCCCACGAGTGTCACCAACCACGAAATTATTGGATTAAGATAAAGCGCTTTTGCGAAGGAATCGACCATGATTTTCGTGCCTTATAACGCCGGCGATAACCGGAGCGCGACATAGTACTGCTGACTCTCATGAAACCAACGCATGGCGCGCGTCTGGTTTATTGCGTTCTTATCCGCTTCCACTGATACCGCATGGCAGCTCGACCTCTGTGACATTGTCGGTATCGTTCAGTCGGCTCCTGAAAAAGAGTCTCTCGCCAGACTCTTCATAGAGCAGACGGCAGAAGCCACGCCCTTGCTTTGCGTCCACTATCCGCGTTTGTTTGAGCCACTCTCGGATGCGGGTGAGCCCGACGGACACAATGCACCTACGCACGGCCGCCGCTTTGTCACTGGGAACCGGGTTAACGGTCACGGCCCACTGCAGGTATTCTGGATTACGTTCGCTGTAGGGCTGTGAGTAAGAGATTTCGATGATCGAGTAAGGTTCCCCTTGATCACGGATTTGCCGATGTCGACTTGCCCGAATGTGATAGTCCCAGAATCGAAGTGGGCGCTCCGCTGGGCCATCAATGTCCTCGAGGTACTGGGACAAGGCCTGCGCTCCAATTGGATAGGACCAACCACGCGGAAGTTTCCATTTGTATGCCGTTTCCAACATTGGTCCTCATTCCCCCGTATTTCGCACGGATGTCGGGTAGCCGAGGGCTGTTGCCAGCCCCAAGCCCCGTGAAGGACTCAGCCTTTTCAACTTCATACTCTTTGCTGGACAAGGTTCAAACAGATAAGCCTCTCTTCGAGCATCTACTGCCCAGGAACACGCAAATCACATTCCTGTTCATCCATGCTGAAGTATCCGATTCCTTTTACCGGCTCCGAGCTACGTTACCCACTCCGCCATCGAGGCCAGATCGCCGAGTAGGCGAGTCCAAAGACTCTCAAAACCTTGGGTCCCCTATACTGCGGCCCAACGTTGCCCACGACCGCCGGCGCGTAACCGGCTCCGAATTGATGAGAACATTGCGGATGTGGACGCCATGTGGTTGCGCCGATTGGTTGGGCCGCTCTGCCTGCGCCGATGATCTACCGGCTCTCACTCTTTCTGAAGAATGATCCCGTCCATGGGGCGCAGGGTTACGCGCGGAGCAGGGCTGCCATCGTTATACCGGCCCCGGGATTCGAGGAAGACGGCGTCGGCAACGCACGGCGCACCCATGCATTCCAGACTTACGAAGGTCTCGTCACCGGGTTTGAGGGCGACGGTGGCGATGGCTCTCCATTGATCGCCGTCCCTGGTCTGGTCGATGATCCTGGATGCGAGCACCTGTCCGTTGGCCACGATGTTGTAGCGGGCCCGTTTGTTCCATGTTAATGCCTCGGGCGCTGCAGGAATCCACACGGAAAGAGTGTAGGAGTCGGCCCTGGGGATGGGAAGGCTCCAGCGGGCTTCACCCGAAGAGCTCCCCAGTTCGCACAGGTCCTGGCCCCAGTTGTGGTAGAAGGGCCCGATCGCTTTCCAAAGACCGCTGTCGTATCGTCTCCGGACCCATGTGCCCGCGGATATGGAAAACTTCTTGCTGGAGTTGTCGACGATGAGCTGATCGCGCGGGGCCTGAGTGCCTTCGAGTCGTCTGTAACCAGGACCGATCTTGACGCTCTGAGTTTTTCGAGCTCCGTTCAGAAGCACCAGTCCGTGGTCGAAGGCTCGCAGGAACACGTCGGGCGGGTGTTTGGTCAGGCTCACCCGGTCAATCCACGCCACGCCTGTCTCATCCCCCATGAAGAACTGTATCCGTGCATCTTCGGCAGTTGTGTTGGCCGTGAAGGAGACCTCGTATTCACGCCATGTGGTGTCGATCTGAAAGGGTTGATACAGGCCGTATCCCTTCCAGGGTGGCTGCCCTTGTTGCGCGCTGACAATGAGGGAGCGGGGTCTATCGCTCCTGGCCCAAAACTTGACATCGTAGGCGACCCCTCGGCTAAGAGAGCGGTTGAACTGCTGGAGCGTCACGCGCCAGGCGTCGATGCCGGCGGCAGACACATCGATTCGGGCCGAGGCTGCCCCCTCGGCTGCCGTGCTCTCATCCCTGGAAAGACTCGCCCGGTACCCACTCCCCGTATCGACCCACAGAGCCCACGGAGCTTCAATGGGCTGCTCGAAGCCGGAGTTTTCAATCCGGTTGGGACCCGGATCGAAGGGAATGGCAGCCCGCTGTGCCGGGCCGCAGGCATGGCCGAGGTTGAAATTGAGCTCATCGTACCACCAGGGGTTGCCGTGCCACGTGTCTCCGAGCTCATAGGAAAAATAGCCGTCATTCATCAGCGTGAAAGCGAGTGCAAAACGCATATAGGGGAAATCCCTTTGAGCGAACCTGAGGGTGGCCGAGGGGATCTTCCGTAGCGGCTCGTAGTCGTAGCCGTATGAGATTTGGGTGGGCGGAGCCCCTTCGACCATGGTTACGTGCGGAGCGAGCGCGTTGGTGTGCCAGGCGTTGTATTGATGCCGGAAGCTGTCGAAGGATGAGCGGCCCTCGATCACATAGGGAGCCTGGAAGCCGATGCTGATCCCGTTGAACAGGGCTCCAAGCCCATCGTCGATGTTCATGGCATGGCCGCTCACCAGCGCATTGGGCGCAAGGGATCGGAAAGTCTCGATTTCGTGCAGCACACCGGCCTTCCACGCGGCGTCCAGCACCGCCGGATCGTCCGCAACGCCGTTTCCGTCGGCATCGATTTGGATGGGATGGCCGTAGATGTCGTGAGTCTGCCAGGATTGGGAAGTGAAGACATTGTCGAAAAAGACGCCGTCCGGCAGGAAATCCCGGTCTACCAGCGTTTTGAGGGCGTAGCGGGCCTGGTATTCGGCTACATCGGTCCGGGTGAGATTCAAACGGTACGAGCCGGGCCACACTTCGATTTTTTTGCCGTTGACGTCCCGCAGGAAGAAATCCTCGGGTACATCGTTGTTTTCCACGGCATTGATGGACGTGAAAACGAGGACGTTCGGATTGAGCGTGCGAAGCTGCCTGATTTCCTCCGGGGTGGCGCCGTCGGCCCCGAGCCACAAGTCGATGCGGGACATGGCCTTCAGCCCCCGATCCCGCCATTGCCACCAGCCCCATAAATTTCCGGTGCGAGGAAAAGAGGGGTTGACGTTGGCTCGTACGCGATACGTCCGTTCAGCCACTGTATCGGGCTCATCCGCACAGCGGACATAGACCGTGTTGACGGTGTTTGGATGAGGGGCCGGGAAGCTGATGGTCGATCTGTGAACCGTTCCATTGGCCTCGTCTGCCAGCAGCACCATATTTCCGAAGGGCGCCGGCTCCCCGAGCCCATAGGCGCACTGCGTCGCCGCCGCGGTTTGGACGGTCAGCTCCAGGCTCTTCGTTCCAGGAGCGAGCAGCGAGCTGGGCGGATCGATTCGGACAATGCCACCGGTCCCGGCCTCCGCCCTCGCCGCTCCTTGTGGTAAGAATCCGCCTCGAGTCTTCCGGGCCGCCAGGTGACCGAAAAGCCCCATCATCACGATCATTGCGAAAGCTATCGTCTTCTTCATGGATTCGGGCTCCTCCTTACGGGCCACCGTGATGTCATTGGCGATGGTCTCCGGATGCGGACTTTCGTGCTCTTTGCACCTCTTCGATGCTCGATAGGGCACGTTGCATCGAATTCATTTATGTTTCCTTTCGCAAACCAGGATTCCTCTCTCGTCCGTGTAAAATTCACAGGCATCCACCAGCATTTCACGCAGTTTTTTACGTGCGCGGTGGAGGCGGACCTTTGCGGCGTCCAAGGAGATACAAAGCAGATCCGCTATCTCGGGGCTCGTCATGTCTTCCAAGTCATGCAGGATAATGACGGCGCGATAAGAATCAGGCAGTCTCTCGAAGTACCGCCTAACGCATTCACCCATCTCGGCACATTCTATCACTTTGTCTAATTGGGGTGCGTTCTCATCGCGCAGGTCCTCTGGTAAGATCGAATCCCCACTGCGCTGAAAATCCTGGCCGGCTCTTTTCTCCTTCCGGAAATAGTCTCGGCAAGCGTTGGTTGCGATCCTGTACAGCCAGGGAATGAGTCGATCAGGATCTTTTAATCCCAAGATCCCACGGTGCGCGCGAAGCATGGCCTCTTGGGTCAAATCCTCTGCGATTTGCGTGCTTCGAACGATACCGCGGATATAGATCAAAAGCGCCGGCCGTTCCGCTGCGAGTGCTTCGTTTAGCTCTTGAGCCATGGGGTTACCTTACCATACTTTCTTGGTAGCACACTCAGAATAGGAAAACCAAAGGTGTATCTCTTTTGAATGCCAATTCGTCAGTCAATTGAAAATCAAAAACCGGTGACGTTTGTCGCCTCAACCGGAAAGGAGAAATTATGCCGATAGAAGATGCCCGAAAACTTGTTGCCAAGATGAAAGAGGACTCCGAATTTCGGAGGAAAGTCGCACAGGCAATAGATCCTGACGAGCTCGATTTATTCCTGCGCGGAGAGGGTATGTTGCTCAACCAGCAGGACCTTGTACGCGCTATGGCTGAGTGCATGGCACAAATGGAGCAACAGATGAAAGGTTGAATTTCAGTGTAACGAAGGAAAGTGAAGCTCGGATGCGTGCATCCGAGCTTCTGCCTTGAGAGCTCGTTGCTTCTCTTCTCATCATACACAAACCTTGTCGCCAATCACTCCAACTACTGGCCTAAGCGGCACAAAACCACGCGGCCAATGAGCTTCCAAAAACACCAAAAGATGTGCCCAGCGTGGTTTTGTGTCCGCTTCAGGCCTTGGTTCGGCCTTACCACATGTAATTACTCCGTCAAGAATGAGGAAGGCGGGACTGAGGATTGGGCCTGTGTTTTTGCTTTGAGAGTTATGACAACTTTCTCAGTAGCTTCCTCGATGTTCTTGATGATCTCTGTCTCCCACAGTTGGACCACGGTCCAACCTTGTTCTTCGAGCGCTTTTCTCTGATCATGATCCCGTGTCCTATTATATTGGATTTTGGAAATCCAGTACTCGGCATTTGCACGATGTCTGAGCTTATTTTCAAGCTCTTCCCAATTCCGACCATGCCAGAAGTCTCCATCAATGAAGACGACGACGCGCTCCCTTGTAAACACAATATCAGGCTTCCCGGGCAATTGGCTTACGTGAAGTCTGTACCGAATCCCCCGACTCCACAATGCCTTACGTACCAGCATTTCCGGAACAGTGTCCTTTGCTTTATTATGGCGTTTGGCAAAAGAGGCTGATGTCGAAGCAGGGCTGTACGATCCGAATCGTGGGACTCGCTTACGGTTCACAGTCATTACTGGCTTTCCTATCCATGGTCATGCAGATTCTTAGAGCACGGTCACATTATGTCAGCGCCCCGACAAGCACCGGCAGGGGATCTGATGACCATCCGCCATCGACGCGGACATTGTTGTTAAGGCGTCCTTCACACTTTGGATGTACAGCGAGTACTTTTGTCAAAGTGAATGAAAACTCCCATTTCTCAGTGCATGGATGAAGGCATGCCGCAACAATATCAAATTCTTCCGGCCTATAATAGCGAGAGCACGGATCAGACTTCGAAGCTCTTGTTTTTTGGAAATCAACGCGAGGCAATCCATCAGAATAGACTTTGCGTAATACGTTTTTGCACTCAAGATATAGCAGATTACTTCCACGATATCTGATCGCTAGATCAGGCTTTCCGTCTTCTTCTATTTGAAGGCATTCCGTGATATCAGGAATAGTCAATAGATATCTCTGCAAATGGATTTCCGCCACCCAGCCTCGGACAGCCATCTTCAAACGAGGTGCGCTCTGAATTAGGTCCAAGATCTCATTATGTGAGAGCTCAAACTCCTCGGCGAGAGTATGAAGCACTGTCGGCTGTGGGCGGGCAGTAATTGCCGCTGTAGGCTCTGATCGTGAAATTGATGTAAGCTCGCCTATCTTGTCGGCAAGCAATGCCCGATGACCTTGGTCCAGCCCTTTGGCTGCTCGTTCAAACCGGACATAACTCAAGAAATTTTCTGCTGATCCACCCACGAGTACTTCAATAGGTTCGTCAAGCCCTTCGCTGGAGCGTTTCTCTCTTTCCCAGGAAGCCCACTTTCTTTCCAAGACCTCTACTACGTTGTACTCTTTGAATTCAATTGACATAAAGAAGCGGGTGGGATTGTGGAGTGAAGGATCGGCACCTATGAAAACACCCCGTTCCAAATGGACGCCCAAAAAGAGAGTCGTGTACAGTTCGAACGGATCCTGCCAAATCTCGTGCAGTTGTCCGTCATTGCCACCATATTTTACTTGAAAGCGATGTTCATCTACCGGCCGATTCTGTGTTTTCTTAGAGTTAGCAAAGAAAGCATAGGCTACTATGCCTATCCTCTCTCCATCCGGTGCCTCAAAGGTGATACGAAAAGGTGCTTCATCCGACGAAGTATGATGCAGAATAGTGCAGCCACACTTCTTCAGAGAAGTCAGTATAAAATCTAACAGAGGCTGTTTATGCCGCTTACTGACAGAGTATCTCTGATACATCATTTGAATGTAAGACTCACCTTGGCTTGTGGTTTTTCCATACGTGCTCGGTTCCCTTTACCTGTCCCGGGATGTGGGGTGTGTTTTCCTATGAGCTGTAAGAATTTCTCAGGTACAGGAGCTGTAGGTTCCGGCGGTGGTGTGTCTGATCTCATGAGGGGGATCAATGAAGGCTTCAGTGACGCTGCGGACAGATCACCTAAAAGACGCAGTCGGATCTCAATTCCGATAACTTCGGCGAGCGCCGAAGGAACTGCGTTCCCGATCTGACGAAGGGCTGATCGATATGTACCAATCACTGAATAATCGTCTGGAAATGTCTGCAATCGGCATAACTCCCGCACTGACAGACGGCGATTATTCCAATGAAATGGCCCCGTCGCCGGCCCCGGCGAAGCGGTGATTGTCCATGAGGGAAGGTTTTTTGATAGCTTGAGCAAAAAATTCCAGAAGCGGCGGCGCCATCCAAAGAGAGGTAGCCCTCTTCCCCTATCGGTGTGAAAAAGATAATTGTTGCCCTCCGGAATGGAAGGAAGCAAGTCAGCCCACTTGCCGGATACCGCAAGCTCTTCGTCTGCATCTTCTTGGAGGTCACCAATCGCATCCCAGGCTGTGCGGTGAACCTGTGAAGTTGGAAAGATTCTCATCTGCCCTGTTTGATCCACCAGCGCAGGAAGATGATGAGTGGGCTTGAGCTTCCCGAATCTGCGCCCTTCTCTGGAGCCTATAAGGAAGGCGCGCTCGCGTATTTGAGGCACCCCGAAATCCACGGCATTAAGGATCAACAACTCGGTGCTGTAGTTCGTCCCACATTCCTTATTTACCAATTGGATGGTCTCTGTAAGGAAGTGGAGCCCTTCATCCTTGCCTGAGTAGGCCAGTCCCGCAACATTCTCCAGGAGATATGTCTTGGGCCTGATATCGCGGAGAATTCTCAGGAAAGCCTCTAAAGTCGTAGCTCTTGGATCATCCAGCCTTTTTGAGTCACCACTTGCCCAGTACCCAGACTTGGAGAAGGGCTGACATGGCGGGCCACCTACGAGAAGATCGACTTCGCCATCCCTAAGTCCGGCAGTTTGGAGCAGCTCATTTGATGGTACCTCATGGATAGATCGTTTGATGATCGGCCAATTCCTGTTCTGTTGGAGGGTGGTGACGCAATCATCATCCATCTCGATCGCAACACGAGCATCAAAACCGGCGGCTTCAAGGCCTAGATCAAGACCCCCTGCACCAGTAAAAAGGCTTATTGCGGAAAATTTTGAAACCCTGTTCCGGATCTTCATCCTTACTCAGCTCCCATGCCGTGATCGGTTGCCTGCAACACCACACCACAAGATACCATAAGAATCTGGGACTCTCAATGCACCATGCATTGTTCAGAGCGAGGCAAATCGGACGATGGAGCCGCCGAACAATTGTTCAAGCGGCGGTGGCATATGTACGTTGTTTCAAAAGGGAAATGCGTGGTTTGCCGTTCGTTGGAAACAAACGTTGGACAATGGCAACTCATCCGCTACACAAAGTCTACCAGGAGGGGGCAGCATTCGGGAGGAAGAAGCTGCTTTTCCAAGAACACCAAATTCAGGATTTCGCGACGAATCGCTCTTCCAGCTTTAGACCCTCTATCTTCTCGAAATCGCGCCGATTAGCCGTGATAACCGAATAGTCGAGGGAAATGGCCGTGGCTGCAATAATCAGGTCGTGGGCGCCGACGGTGAATCCCTTCTTCGCCAAGGAGGCCCAGATGCGCGCATAAATGCGCGCTACTGTGGTATCGAAGGGAAAGATGGGAAACGCCCCCAGCACCTTTTCGACAAAGGATTGGCGCTTCAGTCTACGGGCTTCGGTGTCGGCGCGCTCCACTCCGTGTAGCAGCTCCGCGACGGTCACCACACTAATCCCGAAAGGCTCGCCCTCTCGGCCAGACACGAGGCTCGCCACCCGTGTACGGTCCCGTTCAAGGAAGATGATTTCGCTGGAATCAAAGATTACTCCCATGTCATGTCACCCGGCAGAGGGGGTTGGGCACTGATTGCCTCCAGAACGTCATCGGCAAAGTTCATATCATCAGGATCGAGACGCGGCAGCATCTGAAAAATGTCATTCAAATCGCCCATCCGCCGCAGAGAGCCGACTTCATCCGCCGGAACAAGGGCCGCAGCCGGTTTTCCCCCGCGAATGATCACGTAGCGGTCCCCCCGGTATTTAATGTTGTTCAACAGCTCAGAAAAATGTCTTACCGCATCGGTAGCACTTATGTCTGATCGCATCGTTTCTCCTTTGTAAAATACGATAATCATATTTTACATAAACACTACTCGATCGTCAACGTTAGACTGCTTCTCAGAGAGGGTTACCCGCATAAGACGGGACATTCTTTGACAGGATGAAATGGAATCCTTACCCATGTGAGGCCACGTCCGACTTTCTTTCGGACAGGATCTCCCCGAAGATGAATCGATCAAAGCGGTAGAGCGGCTCCAAGGACTTGACTACCTTCATGATAAGAAGCGCTCCCTGCCAACTGCTCGTGATGAAACGGGCGGTCTCATCCGCATCCAGCCCAGGGGGAAGCTCTCCGGCCTCCTTTGCCTGATGGAGAATCCCGGCCACGCCCAGAGCCATGCGCTCCGTGGCGGCTTCGAGCTTCTCCCGAAAGGCCGGGGAAAGATCGCTCATCTCCTGGCAGAGATTGCCTATGGGGCAGCCCTTCTCGCAGCCTTCGGTCTCAAACCGTTTGTAGGCCCACTGGAAGAAGGAGCGCAGGCGGGCGAGGGGCGGCTTGGAATCGTCTTCAAAGCAGGAGGCGGCTACGGCTGCTATCCTTTCCGCGAAGTGGTCCACCAGGGCAAGACCGAAGTCCTCCTTGCTTTTGAAGTAGAAATAGAACGATCCTTTGGGGACTCCGGCGGCATCCAGGATTTCCTTGATTCCCGTGTGATTGAAGCCTTTGCGATGCACAAGGTCGGCTGCGGCCTCGAGGATTTTCTCTTTTGTGCTCTCTTTTTCCATATCATTCTCCAGATCGATAAAGTAGACTGGTCGTCTAACGATGTCAACGCTCCCTTCGGCCGCGAAGCCTCGTTTCATTCGATTTCCGGGCTCTTTTGCCGCGGGCGGGGCGCGGTTATGGCTTCGGTCTTTTCAACCACAAAAACATAACAGGAGAGTCAATGATGAATCTACTGGAAGTTGATGAAAAATCATGTAATCGAGACGGTATCTGTGCCGCGGTTTGTCCCGTGGCGCTTATCGATCTTTCTAAAGATGGATATCCGGCGCCCATCGAGGGAGCCGAGAAGCTGTGCATCGGGTGCGGACATTGCGTGGCGGCCTGTCCCACGGGCAGTCTCACCAATCGCAAGATTCCTCTCGATCAATGCACACCCCTGCGAAAAGAGCTTCAATTGAGCGCGGAGCATTGCGAGCACTTCCTGCGCGCTCGCCGCTCCATACGAGTCTACAAGGACAAGCCGGTTCCCAGGCCCGACATATCCAGGCTCATCGAAATGGCCCGCTATGCACCCTCCGGCCATAACTCCCAGTGTGCCGAGTGGCTGGTTCTGGATAACAGGAACGAGCTGCGCGGTCTCGCGGGGATCGTTGCCGACTGGACCCGCTGGATGATCAGCAACGCGCCTGAGCTGGCGCTGGCCTGGCATATGGACAAGATGCTTCAGAGATGGGAAAGCGGCACTGATGTGATCCTTCGCGACGCACCCGTTTTGATCGTCACTCATGCCAAAGCCGACAATCGTTTGGCTCAGTCTACCTGTACCATCGCCCTAACCTATCTCGAGCTGGCAGCCACCAGCATGGATCTTGGATGCTGCTGGGCTGGCTACTTCAGCGCCGCGGCAGCCGCCTTCCCTCCGATGCAGGAGGCCCTATCCCTTCCCGCGGGGCACCAATGCTTTGGTGCCATGATGGTTGGCTATCCCAAATTCAGCTACCACAGGCTTCCCGCGCGCAAGTCTCCTTCCATTACCTGGCGTTGATCTTGCTGAAGTAAAAAACTGTTAGCGCGCATAAGGGTTGGGCTTTCTCATGTGGGGCAGGCTTTCCAGCCTGCCATTTCTGAATGCCGGCCGCGGGTGGCAGGCTGGAAAGCCTGCCCCACATGAGAGAGCTAACCCAAGGCTTATGCGCGCTAACATTTCCTTCAAAAGAGAGTCAAATACCACCACCAAAGGTGGTGGCTTGAAATATGAGTCCTGAAAGGTACCATGGGTGATCCAGTGCTACTTAAACATGTTGAGCTGTGTCTCCTCTATCTCTTTTTCCTTCTTCTCCTGCCACTTGACGTATTTTCTTATCTTATCCTCGTCCAGTCCCACCGTGCTCACACAGTACCCACGGGACCACAGGTGTCTTCCCCAGTACCTCTTGCCCAAGTGTTCGTACTTCTGGAAAAGTCTTATGGAGAGTTTCCCTTTCAGGAAACCCATGATGGAGGACACCGAGTACTTGGGTGGAATGGAGATCACAAGATGGATGTGATCATCCTGAACATTGAGCTCCAGCACCTCCATCAGTTCTTTCTGCTGGCAAAGAATGTAGATCTGCTGCTTTGTGTATTCACCGATTTCACCCCCAAATATCCTGAACCGGTATTTGGGACAGAATACGATATGGTACTTGCATTCATAGAGAGAATGCGATAACTTCTTGAATCTACTGCTCATTATGTACCTCCCATCCCCATGATACCTTTCAGGGAGGTACATTATAATTCCTGAATCGGTAGAACCTTCTTACTGCACCACTACCAGAGGTAGTGGTTTAAGGTGATTAAATAAATTTTACAATCTTGATTGTCACCGACTGGCATCAAAAAGAAAAGACTGTATCCTCTCAAAAGAGAGGATGCTCTGTGACTCTCAAAAACTGTCCGGTAGTGAATTTTTCCTTACAACAAACAGCTTAAAGAGGGAGGGCACCGCTGTGAGAAGAGTTCTGGCGACATCAAGAGAAGTTTATCACAATTTCGATTCTGTAGCGTTATTCCTGTTGCTCTTGAATATGGTCTGCCTTTGTTGCGCAGCCCCAACCTTTGCCGGATGGACCTACATTGGTCTGAATGGCTATAGCGTGAACGCTCTGGCCATCGACCCTATAAATCCCGAGACAATTTATGCGGGAGCTGGAAAAACTCAATGTTCTTTCCCATCCGGGTTATTCAAAAGTACCGATGGCGGCACAAGTTGGAGTCCTTTCTTTGAGGTGGAGACGGAAGGGATGATTGTCGCATCTCTGGCCATCGATCCAGTAGATCCCGGGACCATCTATGTAGGATCTAGGAGGAACTCCTGGAGCGGTGTTGAGTGTGGCTCGGGGGGAATCCACAGGATTACCAATGGGGATACATATAGGTGTTGTATAGGGCTTAGTTCCGGCTATGATGTCAATTCTCTGGTCATCGACCCAACAAATCACCAGACCGTCCATGCAGGGGCTGGGTACTCCAACGTAGCCAACCAGCTGTGCGGCTCGGTATTCAAGAACAGCGACGCTCTCCACGCCACGCATTTAAGTGGTTGGAGAGAGACATTCTTGCCTTTCGTCAATTCTCTGGCTATCGACCCAATAAATCCCCAAATTCTCTACGCGGGCGTTAATTTCGCAACCAAGACCTCGACCGAAGATCGCAAGAGTGGTGTATACAAGAGCACAGACGGCGGTGCAAGTTGGAGCCGGGAGATTTTTAGTTGGACCGCATATAACATCACTTCTTTGGCCATAGACCCGGAAAATCCCTCCACCATCTACGCAGGGGCTCAGTTTAGCGGCGGTGTATGGAAGAGCACAGACGGAGGCACATGGTGGATCCCGATCAGATCAGGTCTGGGAAATACGGAAGTCTCCTCTCTAGCGATCGACCCGGTAGATACCCAGATCCTCTACGCAGGAACCGAGGCTGGAGTATTCAAGAGCACCAACGGCGGTGAAAAGTGGAGCTGGATCGGCTCAGGCCTAACAAGCGCCAAGATTTTATCTCTGGCTATCGACCCGGCCAATCCCCAGATCCTCTACGCAGGGACTTCGAAAGGCGGGGTATTCAAGAGCACCGATGGCGGACCTACCATTCCGGATATTCCAACGGGAGTGACGGCAACGGCGGGGAACGGTCAGGCGACGGTGAGCTTCACGGCTCCGTCTTCAAACGGAGGCAGCCCCATCACCGGCTACACGGCAACGTCAAATCCCGGCGGCAAGACGGGCAAGATCACGGGAGCGACCGCAGCTCCGATCACTGTCACGGGGCTTGTTAACGGTACTGCCTATACCTTCACTGTGACGGCCACAAACGCAAAGGGGACAGGCCCGGCTTCAGCCCCCTCCAACAGCGTGACACCCATAGGGCCTCCCGGAGCGCCAACAATCGGGACGGCAACGGCGGGCAACGCCCAGGCAACGGTGAGCTTTACCTCCCCGGCTTCAAACGGAGGCAGTCCCATTACCGGCTACACGGCAACGTCAAATCCCGGCGGCAAGACGGGCACGATCACGGGGGCGACCGCAGCTCCGATCACGGTGACGGGCCTCACCAACGGCATAGCCTATACATTCACGGTAACGGCGACCAACGCCGTGGGTACCGGCCCTGCATCGAGTCCGTCCAATAGTGTTACGTCAGCCTCCATCATCGTCACTTCTCCCAATGGTGGAGAGACCTGGCAGAGTGGAACGAGCAAGACAGTTACCTGGACTTACACGGGCAATCCGGGGACAATGGTGAAAATAGAGCTTCTGAGGGCTGGAGCGCTCGTCGGCACCATGACATCGGGCACACCCATCGGGACTGGCGGCAACGGCTCGTTCACCTGGAACATCAGCTCCAGCATAACTCCCGGATCTGACTACAAGGTCAGAGTGACCAGCACGACCACCAGCTCCTACTCGGATACAAGTAACAATAATTTCACCATCGGCGCACCTCCGTCGATCACCGTCACTTCTCCCAACGGTGGAGAGGCATGGCAAACAGGAACAAGTCATGTCATTAACTGGACATACACCGGGAATCCTGGAACGGCGGTCAAGATAGAGCTTCTGAGGGCTGGAGCGCTCGTCGGCACCATGACATCGAGCACATCCATTGGAACTGGCGGCAACGGCTCGTTCACCTGGAACATCGGCTCCAGCATAACTCCCGGATCTGACTACAAGGTCAGAGTAACCAGTACGACCACCAGCTCCTACTCGGATACGAGTAACAATAACTTCACTATCAACAGCGTACCACCGTCAATCATCGTCACTTCTCCCAATGGCGGGGAAACATGGCAGAGAGGAACGAGCAAGACAGTTACCTGGACTTACACGGGCAATCCGGGGACAATGGTGAAAATAGAGCTTCTGAGGGCTGGAGCGCTCGTCGGCACCATGACATCGAGCACATCCATCGGAACAGGCGGCAACGGCTCGTTCACCTGGAACATCAACTCCGGCATAACTCCCGGATCTGACTACAAGGTCAGAGTAACCAGCACGACCACCAGCTCCTACTCGGATACAAGTAACAATAACTTCACCATCAGCAGCGCAGCACCATCGATTCACTATACCGACAATGGCAATGGCACCATCACGGACAACAAGACCGGTCTCATATGGCAGCAGACAGATGACGGCTTGACAAGGCACTGGGATGATGCCGTCAACCATTGCTGCCAGGACCTCCGGTTGGGTGGTTACAGCGACTGGCGGTTGCCCAGGGTTGATGAGCTTAGGACGATTGTTGACTATACGCGATACGATTCGGCTATTGATCCTATTTTCAGTGACCGCTCGAACTATTACTGGTCGAGTAGTACCTACGCGGACTCTCCGGGCCACGCCTGGTACGTCAATTTCTACGATGGCTACGTGTATTGGAGCAATAAGACAGACTATAGCTTGTTAGTTCGTTGTGTTCGCGGGGGACCATTTTGGCCCTTTGATCCTTCGAACATTTTGCAAGCTAATACTGCAAACACGGTAAAGGATACGTACAGGGGCTATGTATGGCAAAAATCAGACGATGGGGTCACTCGCGACTGGGAAGGAGCCAAATCATACTGTGATGGCCTGGATCTCGATAATTATTCGGACTGGCGGTTGCCAACCATTGAAGAATTACAAACCATCATAGACTATACGACGTATGATCCAGCATTGAGCACCGAAGTAATCCAAGGCCGCTCGGGCAATTACTGGTCGAGTAGTACCCACGCGGACAATCCGTACCTCGCCTGGTACGTCAGTTTCCACAATGGCTACGTGGGTTGGTACTTTAAGACGACCAATAGCTTGCTAGTTCGGTGCGTTCGCGGGGGACCATTTTGATCATTTGGCTCTTTGATTATTATAGTGCGCGGGTGGCTCAGGCAAATAATGCCGAGTGCCGGATGTCACGGAGTTGCCTTTTGCCGTTGCGCGAGGAACAAACCAAAGACCGTGTTACGTTGCTGGCACCCTTTGAGGAGGTTTTGAAACCGTAGGCATTCCAGAGCGCCGGATGTCCGCCGCAAGCTCGTTCTTCCCATCGAAATAGACGGGGTGAAACTAATGGAGGGATTTTCCCCCCCTGGTTCCCACGCAGAGAGTGGGAACCAGGGGTGTGAATCACCTTACAGAGCGATCCCAAAGCTTGTGCGCGCCAACTTTTTTTGCATGGTTCGAAACAAGGAATGATGCCAGTCACATAAACTCTTCGGGAAAGGATTCACGATGTCGGGTTCTAGCCTCAAGTCGCTGATTGGAAAACTGAACAACACCTGCCGCAACGCACTGGAAGCAGCGGCTGGTCTGTGTCTGTCTCAAACCCACTACGATGTGGAGCTGGAACATTTCCTCATCAAGATCCTTGAAGTACCGAACAGCGATATTCAAAAAATCCTCAGGCACTTTGAAATCAACGAAACGCGCCTTGTTTCGGACCTCACGCGCACCATGGAGGGATTCAAGACCGGAAACGCCAGGACCCCCGTTCTCTCTCCCCGCATACCGCGAATGATCAAGGAAGCCTGGCTCACCGCCTCCGTGGACTTTCTGGCCCCCAGTATCCGCTCGGGCCACATCGTTCTTGCGCTCATGTCCGGCGATGAAACGGCGCGGATGCTGTTTGGCGCTTCCGAAACGTTCAGAAAGATTTCCGTGGACACCCTGAGCGAGCATCTCCGCGACCTGACGACCGGATCGGTCGAGGACGGCGATGCCGGAAAGGGGGCTGGGGCGGGGGAGAAGATAGTTGCCGGGGCGGGAGCGGGACCGGTGGTACCCGCCGGATCGAAGGCGTTGGACCAGTACACCATCAACCTCACGGAACGCGCCCGAAAGGGAGAGCTGGACCCGGTGCTGGGCAGGGACTTTGAAATCAGGCAGATGATCGAC
>Ga0074199_1001354_pt1 | contig 22335 bp, 14 predicted proteins | sample EPASupsiteSAE347_FD_64528 | JGI IMG/M metagenome (GOLD analysis project Ga0074199, IMG submission 64528) | Bioremediated contaminated groundwater from EPA Superfund site, New Mexico - Sample SAE3-47 | ecosystem: Environmental > Aquatic > Deep subsurface > Groundwater > Contaminated ... | reverse complement strand
GCAGGCGGCACAAGATCGCCGCCGCCTTTTTCGAACCAAATTCGCACCACATTGGGAAGGAAGCATTAATAACATTGGGTTGCGGGCATAGCCCGCTTTGGAAAGAGATAACACAAATATGGCGACAATGACAGTTAAGGACGATATGTTCTTCATTCGGGCGGGTAATTTTTACAGGCATTGGGAATTGACGACGCATGGCGCGATAACGCGTGGCCTTAAGGTCGGCGAATGGTCGGTTCCGCTTCGTATTCCGGAACCATCTGTGCCGGAATGTTATTATGACGGCTTACTCCGTCAAGCAATGCATCGTACGCATCCGGATTATCCGTGCTTGAAATTGAAGACAGCCGGCATCGTTAAGTCGGGTTGTGGGCCGATATTTGAAGGCGGACATCAAAGCCTGACTTTTGTCTGGGAGGAACAGGGACAGGGAACCGTGCTGGCCCGCTCGTGGCGGGTTTATTCAGATGCCGCCGCGATCGTGACTTTTGCGGAAATATCTTCCGAAAGCGCTCCCCAGCTTGAGTTCGGACGACACGATTACCTGAACGTGGTGGATACACTGCCTGTCGACTTGGCAGGCTGGGATTTGTGCGCTGTCAGTTTATGGGGGCGTTCGGACGGAAACAATGATTTGGTGCGCCACGAGCGGCGGCGTGTGGGCAGGATGGAAGATGCTATGCCGCTGCGCGGCAATCTGCTGTTTCTGGAGCCGCCTGGAGGCGGCTGCGGACTTTTCATTCTGGTTGAATCACCGCCGTTGGATGAAAGGCGGCCGGAAAACGGAGCCGACTTTTTGATCGGGCCGACCGGCATCCAGATCGTTGGTTGGGGGTTATCTCCCGCAGAAATCATGCCGGACCGGCGGCGGCGAAGTTATTCCGTGGCTGTGGGAGGCTATGTCGGCGGCGAGGTGGCCAAATTGCATGCTGTACGAAAATTTCTGAAGGCGCGTTATCCTCCTGTTCCCGATATGCAAACAATAGTGGCCAATCCCTGGGGTGATGGCAAGTGTCGCGCTCATTTGAACGAGGCGTTCGTCCTGAAGGAACTCGAGGCCTGTGCAGCCATGGGCGTCACGCATTACCAGATCGATGACGGCTGGCAGGCGGGCGACATAGCGGATGTTTGGATTCATAATGCCGCGCGGTCCGCTTCGTTCTGGAATATTCACCCGCGCAAGTTCCCTAGCGGTTTTTCGCCGCTTGTCGAACGGGGAAAAGCACTGGGAATAAAACTGGCGCTCTGGTTTGCGCCGGACGGCAATCGGCATTACCGGAATTGGCGGGAAGAACGCGATATCCTGCTGGATTTTCATAGGAAGTATGGCATTGACCTATTCAAGATCGATGGGGTTTTGCTCCGCACCAAGGAGGCTGAGGAAAGTCTGACATGTCTATTGGAAAGCGTTCATTGTCAATCTGGCGGTTTGATCCATTTCAATCCCGATATAACTGCCGGCCAGCGTCATGGGCCTGTGGTCATGTTGCGCTATGGAAATCTGTTCATGGAAAACCGATATGTCCGCAAAGGCCAGTCGCATCTTGCCAACACCTATATCCCCTGGCGGGCGCTACGCAATCTCTGGAACATCAGCCGATATATGCCGCCGGAACGTATACAGATGGAAATACCAAACTGCCGTCAATTCTGTTTCAATTCGACGGAGGAGATCGCCGAAGCCTTTGAGATGAAAACATTTCGAGATGATTATCCGGCTGCCTTGGCGTTAATGGCGTCGCCGTTGTGCTGGTTCGAACCATCAACTCTGCCGGCTGTAACGTTGGCTGGCGTTGGTCGTGTGTTGAACTTGCACCGGCAAGTAAGCGCTGAACTGGCGCAGGGGCATACGTTTCCCGTGGGAGAAGAGCCCAACGGCCGGGCTTGGACCGGATTCCAGACGATCATTCCTGCGAGGAACGAAGGTCTTTTACTGGCATTTCGCGAGAATACATCTTTGGATCGATTCGGATTCGACTTGTCTTGCAGCATTGATGCCGGTCCGTTATCCTTGGAATGTTTAAGCCATCCGGGACCGCAAGTCCGCGCGGCTTCCGCGCATGAGGTGGTACTTCATATTCCTGAACCGAACGATTTTCGCCTGTACAGATACGGTCTCGTGAGGAGGCTAAATAAATTATCCGGATAAGGGCGCGACGACAGAAACTGTCATGGAATCAGAGATCTGACAACGAAAAAAACTACTGCGAAATCATGTCGGACATTCAGATATGTCTATTTTACAATTCGTAAACCTGCATTTATTGTGGATATATCTATGCTTGGGGACCTGCTTGGCGGCAGAGGGTACAGCCGTTAAGGGATATTTTACGGCCTACTGGCCGTTGGATGAGGGAAAGGGCAATGTGGCAACGGATATTTCTGCGCGCAAAACCGACGGAAAAATATATTTGCCCCATTGGATGAACATTGAATTCAACAACCTGCTCCTTTTCTCGAATAAACATAGAACGAAAGTCGTGGCCGGCATTGAAACTCCTGTCAGGGAATTTGCGATGTCGGCCTGGTTTTTTACGCCATCAACCGGGACTCAGACTATCATCCAGAGGAAGGGATGGCGCAATCGCATTCTTTTGGAAGAAGGCAGATTAAGCGCCACTTTTGACCTTAAAGAGAAAGGCGGCAAACTGGTCGCTCTGAACGCTGGTGAAAAAAAGTTTCTTTCGGCATGGACGCATGTTACGGCTACATATGACGGTGAAAAAGCCGGGATTTATGTCAATGGCGAGTTGAAAGACGAGGTTCTTGCCAACGGCACGTTGATGCCGGGAACTAATATTTGCATCGGAGCGGAGAACAGTCATTTCTATTTCAGCGGATTTATCCGCGATGTCTTGATTCGCAACAAGGCGCTTACGGAAGAGGAAATAAAGTTCCAATATGCGAAGGGAAGGCGGATTCAGGATATTGAAATAAAATGCAGACAGGTCTTAGACGATTCTTTTGCTCTTGATGCCCGGATTGAAGGCAAAAGTTTCTTTTTGGCCGAGGATAAGCTCCCAAAAATAGGGCGGGATCTGGTGGTCACATCCAACCTAAACAGTAATCGGGAATTTTCGATAAACCTTAAGGCAGACATTGCTGATTTCTACGGGAATGTTGTCTCTGTAATTGACAAGGAAGAAGCTTTCGTGCTGGGGCCGGGCGGGAAAAAGACCATTAAACTGGAAATCCCGTTCCCCAAAAAATTAGGCATATATTTCATCAAAGGACGACTCTTGAGGAAAGCAGCCAATTCCATATTTCCACTGGAGGTGGAAGGATCATTTTGCGTTATCCGGAAGCCATTGTTGCTTACACGGAAAGAGCGGTTGAAATCTCCTTTTGGCATTATTTTTGGATCATACTGGGCTGCGGATGGTATACTTCCTTCCCTGGAGATGTTGAAATATTCAGGGATCCGGTGGGGTGAAATTTATACAAATTTTGAGTGGCCGGCGGTAGAGCGTAACAAAGGAACCTATGATTTTGCTGAAGCGGACAAGATGCGTCGTCATCTCGATAAGGCGGGGTTGATGTGTGCGGCAATGTTGATTGGAAAGAACGAGCTTTATGAAAACCCTCTTGATCCCGATGCATTTGGAAGATACTGCTATGCCGCGAGTGAGCATTTCAAAGGTAAAATTCTTGCCTGGAACATCTGGGGTGAGCCGCATAACAATGACTTTGGTCTTATGTATGACGGCAAGTCGGTCCCTGTCGGCAAATGGGTGCAAAAATATTTAGAGGTTGCCAAGATAGCGGCGGAAAATATCAAGAAGGCCGATCCGGATGCGTTGACAATTTCAGGGGGTGTGGATGTGTATTCTACGTTAGAAGCCTTTCTGTCAGGTGGTATGGGCAACCATTGTGACATCATCGGCGTAGAGCCATACTGCTGGTCCAAAGCCTGTGATGGACTGCCGGAGCTTGACGGTCCTCCGGCTGTGACCATATTTGACGATGGCAAGAGGTTGAGGGAATTGTTCAGGAACTATAATGTCTTGCGCGAGATGTGGACTGTGGAGGTCGGCTGGCTGGCAGGCAAGGAGGAGATAAAGGGAGGCGTAAACGGAATCAAGGCGGACTATCGCCGGCAGGCTGCATTACTTGTTCGGGAATATGTCATTTCTTTGGCCTCAGGTATAAAGAAAATCTTTTTCTGGTCGTGGCAGCTGTTGCTTGACGACAGTGTTTCTGAATCTCCCGGTTTAATAGATGGTGTTTTGAATCCAAGACCGTCTTATGCGGCCTATTCCACCATGAGCCGTATTTTGGAAGGTGTGGTCTTTGAAAAAAAGCTCCATCTTAAACCCGGGTTGCGTGGTTATGTTTTCAATCGCCAAACGCCTTGCAAGTGGCCCTTCGGTATCTTCAGAAAGAGGGAAGATCTGCTTGTTCTTTGGTCGGTCAAGGATGAGGATGCGGTAACGGTTGAACTACCGGGTTTGAATTTGAGAAAAATTGATATTCAGGGCAATGATATTGAAGGCGGCTCTCTGAATATTTCACCTTGGCCGGTTTATTTGATTGACACGCCGAAAAACATTGCAAAAATATGTCAGTTTTTGGAACGGGAATATAACAGTGCGCTTTCCGGAGGAGACCTTCAGTGAATTGGAGCAGAATAAAAAACGTGTTTTTTTTCCTGCTGGCTGGTTTGTTTGCGTTTGCGCCGGCTTGGGCTGCCGATCGTTATGTGACTCCGCCAGGCGTCGGAACCAATAATTATCCTTATACCAACTGGGCGGACGCGGCCACGAACATCCAATGGGCGGTAAACGCGGCCACGAACGGCGACACGGTCTGGGTGACCAACGGCACATACATGTTGACTAACCAGATTTCAATCACCAACAGGATAATCTTAAAAAGCATGAACGGCTATTCCGGCACGACCGTGGACGGCAATTACCCGAATTATACAAATCTGTGTTTTAATATGAGTGGCAATTCGACAGTTGACGGCTTTACGATTAAGAACGGGTATGCTTCAAATGGAGGCGGAGTATATGTCGCTACAGGGAAAGTTTATAATTGTCTGATTACTGGAAACACTGCAACGAATTTTGGCGGAGGTCTGTACGGAGCGTTCATTACGGTCCCTGGCGCTAATTATATTTCCAATTGCTATGTAATAACGAATATTGCCAGGTATGGCGGCGGTTTTTACGGGAACGGAACGATAGAGGCTTCGACAATCATTAGCAATCTGGCGTTACGAGCGGGAGGCATCAATATGGACTGGTCATCTGCTGGCGCTCCCAATTTCGTATCCAACTGTGTGATAGCGTGTAATCAAGCGACTGGAGACCGTGCTGGAGGAATATATTTTAACACCGGATATTCGGAAATGAGGAATTGCATAATCAGCAACAATGCCGTCTTTCAGTATGGGGGCGGCGCATATCTTAATGCTTATGGGGGTGGTTATGTTATTGTAAGAGATTGTATAATAGTAAACAATTCTGTGAGTTCATCTTCGGGGAAGGGGGGCGGCTTATATTGCGACCAAGGCGGAAATGTAAGGCAATGCCTGATAAGCGGCAACCGTAATATCGCAAGCCCATCCGGGGGCGGTGGAATTTATGCGGATCGTATCAAGAACAATGTAAGCTATCCGGGTTATATTGACTCTTGCACGATAGTGAGCAATATAACGTCATTTGGACCGGGGGGCGGAATTCTTGTGGTCGGCACTAACACTGCTAATTCCGTGTCAAATTGCGTTATATGGGGCAATATCGCGACCAATGCTTACGAGAATGATATTGGTGGCAGTAATAGTCCGTTTTGGTTTGTTTGCGCGAGCTATACCAATTTTTCCGCTGGGCAAGGCAATATCACCAATAATCCACAGTTTGTTGATTTTAATGGCGGCAATTATCGTTTGAACGCTAACTCGCCATGTATTAATGCCGGCACCAACGAAAGCTGGATGACCAATTCCGTTGATCTGGATGAAAGGCAACGCATCCGATACGGGAGGGTGGACATTGGAGCGTATGAACGTATTTATAACGGCACCATTTATACAATCCCATAATGCCATGCTAAAAGTAGCGGTAATTGGTCTGGATACGAGTCACAGCATTGAATTTGCAAGGCGGATGCAGGCGCCGGACTGCCCCAGGAATCAGCGGGTGTCCGGCCTGCAGGCCGTTTCCTGTCTCAGATTTGAAACTCCCTACCAGAACAAGGAAGGGCTCGACAAGCGTCAAAAACAGCTTGAACAATGGGGAATAAAAGTCACTGAAAATATCGATGAGGCGCTGGAGGGCTGCGACGCCATCATGCTCGAAATCAACGACGGCAACTTTCACCTGGAATATTTCAGGAAAGTTTGCGGTCTGGGCAAACCAGTGTTTCTGGATAAGCCCCTGGCCATGACGCTTTCCGACGGCCGGGCCATTATTGATTTAATGCGCAAGCACAATACCCGCGTATGGAGCGGATCAAGCGTTCCGTTCTGCCCATCCTTGGCTAAGATTTTGAAGGAGGCCGGCCATGTTGAGCGCGCACATGTCTTCGGCCCCATGGGCGATGCCCCCTCGGGCGATTCGCTCGTCTGGTACGGTGTCCATACTTTTGAGCTTCTCCAGCGCATCATGGGGCGCGGGGCAAGGCAGGTGAGCGCAATCGAGTCTGAAAAAAGCGTTGTTGTCCTGGCAAAGTTCAGCGACGGACGCGAAGGCACGGTTGAATTGACGCGCAAATCCTGGGCCTATGGCGGAACTCTTTGGGGGACAAAGGTAATTCCTTTTCTACTCGATGCATCGTCCGCTTATGGCTATCTATTGCGGCAGATAAAGGGATTTTTCCGGGGCGGCCGGCCGCCGGTTGACATGGAAACCACTTTCGAAGGGCTGGCCATGATGTGCGCGGCGCGCAAGTCGATTGAAACAAACAAACCGGCTGAGGTGGAAAAACTATGAGAAGAGTTTCGAAAATATGCTTCTTGGAAACGTTGAGTTTGGTCGCGGCAGTTCTGGTTTGCGGACACGTTCGGGCGGCCGACTCCATTGCCTCAAGCAATAAACAAGCGCAAAGCGGAATATTTGGCCATTGGCGGCTGGACGACGGCCAGGGGGAAATCGCGAAGGATTTTTCGGGAAATGGGCATGACGGTAAAATCGCGCGCCCGAATTGGGTGGTTGCCAACGGCAGCAAAGAGCTTCTTTTCATTCCCAGGACAAAATCGTCAGTGGTTGTTCCCGTCGAGCCGCTGGATAAGGAGCTAAGCATGGGAGCATGGTTTTTTACCGTATCCAAAAATACGCAAAGCATTGTTCAGCGCGGGGACTGGCAAAACCGCATTCTCATCGAAGACGGAAAGCTGGGGGCCACCCTCCACCTTAAGATCAAGGGAGGCAAGACGGTCTTTGTCTCCGCCAAAGGATCGAATTATTTGTCACGCTGGGTTTGCGCCGTCCTCGTTTATGACGGCAGAAAAGTCAGGTTTTATGTTGATGGAAAATTGGAGGATGAGGTCGTTGCCGAGGGCGGATTGGGATCAGGGACCACGGCGGGTAATCCGGATGCCCAGGGCGGCGTATGGCCGGCCAAACGGCTTTTTATCGGGGCGGAGGACGATCATTTCTACTTTGACGGTTTCATAGGCGACGTCAGGCTTTACCGTTGCGCCCTGACTGAAGAAGAGGTCAAACGCCAATATGCTGAAGGAAGCTGGAGGAAAAGCGGGGAGGCCGAATGCAAAAGCATGGTCAGGAAATATTCTTCGTTTGATGTTGCGCTGGATAAACAACCGGTCTTTTTTGCGGAGGATTTGCCGCGGAATATAGGCCGCACCTTGTTCATACGCTCTGCTCTGGCTGAGAAAAAAGAGCTTTTGCTCAAGCTGGAAGCAACCGTCTCTGATTACTATGGCAATATCATCCATGATATCAAGGAGCGCAAAACCCTTGTGTTGGAACCTGGTAAAAAAGAATCGCTTAGGGTTGAAATCCCTTTTCCGGGAAAATTGGGGGTTTATTACCTCAAGGGAACTTTGAGCGAAGAGAAAGGCGCTTGCACGGTTCCGGTGAGCGGTTCATTTGCTGTGATTGAAAAGCCCTTGGATCTTACATATAAGCAAAAGCTGAAATCTCCGTTCGGTATCATTGTCGGCGAGTTTTCCCGTGATGTTCCTGCGTCCGTGAATATGCTGAAAGCCGCAGGCATCAGGTGGGTCCAGATTTACACGGCGTTTTACTGGCCGGCAATTGAGCGCGTGAAGGGACAATATGATTTCAGCAATGCGGACAAGCTGTGCGATTATTTTGCGGGCGAGGGCTTGATGTGCGTCGCGTCATTGAATCAGAAGAATAATCTTTACGAAAACCCTCTTGACCCGGAGGCGTTCGGTAATTTTTGTTATGCCGTGGCCCGGCATTTCAAGGGAAGAATCCTTGCCTGGAATGTCTGGGGAGAACCGCATAATAACGCTTTTGGCCCCATTTACGACGGCAGGGCCATTGCTGTGGGTGCCTGGGTGGAAAAATATCTTCCATTCTCCAGAATGGCGTCGGAAAAGATCAAAGAGGCCGACCCGCAGGCGCTTGTGATTTCCGGGGCGCAGGATGAAAGCCGCGCCCTGGAAGCCCTTCTGGCCGGAGGTATCGGCAATTGGAGCGATGTGATCGGGGTGGAGCCGTACTGTTGGTCTCCGCCTTCACAAGGCTTGCCGGAACGCGATGGCAAACCTGCGGTCACTATCTATGACGACGGAAAGGAGTTGAAAGAACTTCTCAAAAAATACGCGCCTAAAACTCGGATTGAAAAGGCCGCGTGGCTGCCTACCTTGATCAGGAAATGGGTGGCGGAAAAAAAACCTTTGCCGAGAATGTGGAACATGGAAGTTGGGTGGACGGTGAACGAAGAAAGCAGGGCGGCGGAAGCGGAGCAAACTCCGTCCATGCAGGTGACGGCGAAACAACAGGCCGCTTTGTTGGTGCGGGAATATGTGATTTCATTGGCTGCCGGGATAGAAAAAATATTTTTCTTCATGTTTGGAGCTCAGGACAGCAGCGCCTGGGCCATCGTGGACGGCCAATTCAATCCCCGTCCCGCCTATGCCGCGTATGCCGCCATGAGCCGCATCCTGGAAGGAGCCGAGTTTAAAAAGCGTCTGAACATTATTCCGAACCTAAGAGGCTATGTATTTGAAAAGGGAAATGAAGAAATAATTGTCCTTTGGTCGATAACGGACAAAGCCGACACCGCAATTAAACTGCCTGTTTCCTTAAAAGACATAAATCTGGTCGATATCATGGGAAACCGAATTGAAGCACAAGAGGGGAGCATGGTCGTTCCTTTCACGCCCCGGCCGGTTTATCTGAGGGGTAAAAAAGAGGTTGTGGCCGGGCTTTGCAGGTTTTTTGAGGGAGCAAAATTTGATTGAGCGTGTTTCGCCGGAGGTCCCGATTAAACTTGATTTTTATTGGAGGAAATCGTTAGGATTTCTGCGCTGAGGGAAAGTTGTTGCCATGAAATCAAAATCACGCAGGATTGATAAAGGGGTTGCGCTCCTGTGTTTGTGCGCGGCTATATGCCTTGCCGTTGTTTTGCCGGGTTTGGCTGATGCAACGACTCATTATGTCTGGACCAATTCCCCGGCGGAAAGTTCGCCCTATACCAGTTGGGATACGGCCGCCCATAACATTCAATCGGCTGTTAATGCCGCAGTCTCCAACGACACGGTTTGCGTGACAAACGGAACGTATCTGTTGAGCGGCCAGATAGTGGTTACAAACGCCGTCACCGTGATCAGCGTCAACGGCGCCTCGAACACGATCGTGAACGGCAATTCCGGCAGCCGCTGTTTTTATATCAGCAACAACCACGCCGTTGTGGACGGCTTTACCGTTACGAACGGGAATGACGCCTCGTCCGGCGGCGGCGCTTATATCTACGGAGGAACTCTGCTGAATTGCATCGTGGCCGGCAACAGCGTCACCACCAACGGCCAGGGCGGCGGCATCTATATGAGGTCCGAGGCCAGCATGGTCGGTAATTGCGTGATAGCCGGCAACTACTGCAACGGCAGAAACAGCGGGTGGGGCGGCGGCGGCGTGAGTTGCTTCGCGAGCGGAATAATTTCCAACTGCACAATCTACAACAATACTGCAACCGTCAACGGCGACGGCCAGTACGGGGCCGGCGGCGGCGGAATACATCTCGACGGCGGTTTGGCATACAAGTGTACGGTTTATTCCAATGCCTGTTATGGGACCGCTGGGGCGTCCGGCCTCTCCGGCGGCGGCGGGCTTGGATTATATAATTCCGGCGGGACGAGGACGAACACCGTGATGAACTCTACAATTTACAGCAACACGATTTCCAGCGCCTCGGGCGGCGGTGTTCTAACGTATGCGAGTTCAAACGCCATGATATATGGATGTTTGATCTATGGAAATAACGGACGCAATGGCGGCGGCATCTGCTGGTTTCATAGCGCGGACATTCAAAATTGTACTGTTGTCAGCAACCGGAACGGCGGCAGCGCCTCGGCGGCCTTGTATCACTACGGCAACGGCGCGAACGGCATTGCCAGGATGCTCAATATGATCGTTTATTCCAACCAGGGCGGCACCTGGACCTACGACGGCACTTTTACGAACATATCCCTGGCAAACTGCGACATGGAAGTCACCAATTTTCCGTCCGGAGCGATTGTTTCCAATTGCATAACCAACAATCCGCAGTTTGTCGATTTCGACGGCGGAAATTACCGTTTACGCATGACCTCGCCTTGCGTAAACACCGGAACAAATCAGTCCTGGATGACGAACGCGGTCGATCTTGACGGCAACGCGCGCATTCTGAACGGCATAGTCGACATGGGCGCGTATGAAACGTATTTATGGCAGGGAACCATTTATCGGATTCCTTGAAATTTACCCCCGGACCGGCTTGTTACTACCTAAATTGAGCAGAGCCCGCAACCCTAAATTAATGAAAGAACATTCTCCAAAGACAAGTCGTTGCTTGAAATCGGGTTTTGCGTCCGGCAAAACTTGATTTCAAGCAATCTCTTCTCTGTGTCTCCCTCCACCTCCGTGGTGAATCCTGTGCGATTTTGTTCTTTACTTTGTTTTATTTTGCGACTAAATTTTAGTCACAAATGGCATTTTTGCGACTTTTAAAAAGCATCAAATATGAATCGCTAAAATGATTGAGCAGGAACTACAGAGAAAAATAGAAGACTTCAGGGAAATCGGCATGCCTGCCTACATTCCGCGCGATGGAAAAATTTATTTTGTTGACAACATGGTCTCGACCGTCATTGGAGCGCGCCGGTCGGGAAAAAGTTTCCGTGTCCTCCAGGCTGCGGATGAGTTCAGGCAGAATGGATTGATCCGTTCGCTCGATCAGATCTGTCCCGTTGATTTCGATAATCCCATTCTGGCCGGCATGGCGGCGTCGGAACTAAAACTGATTCAAAGTACTTTTTTGAAAATCAACCCGGCCTTTGGCCTAAAGACGCCGATTGTCTTTGTCCTTGACGAAATCCATAGAATTAAGGGATGGGAGGAATACGTCATTGATTTGTCGCGCAACCCTTATTGGAAAGTCATTGTTACCGGTTCTTCTTCCAAGCTGCTCCGGGATGATATTTCCACGGCCTTGCGCGGCAAGGCCGTATCGTCCGACATATATCCGCTTTCGTTTGTCGAGTATCTGCGGTTTAAAGGATTCAATTGCAAATCATCAGCTTCAACCAAAGGGCAGGCCGAAATCCGGGCTCATTTTTCCGAATACTTGAAATGGGGCGGTTATCCCGCGCTGCCCAATGTGGCCGAATATTCGCGTGAAGTTATCTTGCGCGAGTATTTCGATACCATGATTCTCAAGGACATTGTCCAGCGGTTTAATGCCCATAAACCTCAACAGTGTATCAGGCTTTATCATTATTTGCTTTCCAATATCGGCCGGCCTTATACCCTCAAAAGCGCGTATGATTTTCTCAAGCAGGGTGGATATGCGACCAGTCGCGACAGCGTTCGCGATTATGTCAATTGGGCCGAGGATGCCTGGTTGTTGTTCACGATTCCAATTCATACCGATTCCGGAAAAGAACAGGAACGCAATTATTGGAAGGTGTATTGTATTGATTGGGCGCTGGCCATACGAAACAGCCTGGTCTGGGATGGTTCTTTTACGCGGGCGCTGGAGAACATGGTTTTTCTGCATCTTTTGCGTTCATATTCGCGCGTGTGTTATTATTTGACCCGCAGCAGGCGGCAGGAAGTTGATTTTCTTGTCTCCGACAAACGAGGAAAGCCGACGCTGGCAGTTCAGGTTTGCATGGACATCAGCCTGTCCGATACCCTGAGCCGGGAAATCGCCCCTTTGATTTCCACGGCGCGTTATTTCGGCATTCGGGAAAATCTTATTATCACCATGAACCAGGAGCAACAGTTCCGGGAGGAAGGCGTTACTATCCACGCCCTGCCTGCTTGGCAATGGCTGGGAAAACAGCGATTTGGATAGAACCTCTTTTGTGCATTCATCCTTGATTTTACTGCTGATTGTCCTGGCGTTTCACGATGAAATTAACCTTATCTGAGCCATCATGACCGCCGTCGGCCAAGAGCCATGTTTTTGGGGACAGATTTTTGGCGGTGGGGAAGCGGAATGTTTTTCGGCCGGCAACAAGAGTTGCCTCGTTAGAGTTGATTTCTACGGACATGTTTTCATCCGGATGGCGTTTGCCCAGAATATTCGCCAGCAGCAGAGCCCTTTCAACTCCGTCGCCGCGCCTGAAGTTCCAAACCTCGTCCGGCTGGGCAAGTCTTCCATCCTCGTCATAAATCGACTCATTCGGCATTTTTTCAATCTCGGCGGCAACTTCGGCATCATTCATTTTTTCGGCGGCGGCGATGGAGACCGGCGAACGCTCCAGAGCCGCCAGCAAAAACGGCTCCGGCTCGACCCGGGAAAGATCGCGGCAGGCGTAAAAAGCGAGGGAAACTTCCTTGCGGCTGCCGCGGATTTCCTGCAGGCGCGCGATTATTTCCCTTCTTTCCATTTCGGGATTGATTTTCAATTCCGCCTCGGCGCGGGGCGGGAATTTTTTTTCGCGGCTGTCCGGAATTTTTGGCGCCACGCGGCAGAATTTGACCAGTTGTTCGATGGCCATCTTGGCGTCGAGGCAGTTGCACGAAAATTTCTCCGTCAAAAGCGCGATGGACGCCGGGTCGGCCAGGTCGATTTTCCGGTTTTGCAGAAAATCTTCCAGGTCATTCAGGATGATGCCGGTTGGGATGGGCTGCGGCAGGAATTCGTCGTCGTCGATTTCGGCCAGCAGTTTGGGACGGGTGGCGTCCGTAAGGCGGAAGGAACTCTCCTCTTCATAGGCGAAGGCGCGGTCCGCGGGCAAATAGTGGTCCACGCCGCGGAGCGGCCAGCGGATCTGGAAGCATTTCTGCAGGTCGCGGCGGTGGCGGACAAAGTTGCCGATGATTTCCGGGGTTAAATCGGTTTGCAGGAAATTTTTCAGCTTTGCGGTGAAGTCGTCGTATATTTTTGCGTCAATGGTGGCATCCTTGTAGAAGGTGTGCAGCCAGCCGCTCTCGTGCGCCAGGATAATGATGCGTTCGTTTTCCAGGGCGCGCCGCGCCTGCGCCGAGATGGCCGTGCCGTTGAACCACATGGGTTTGGTGACCAGGCGCCTGTTGTTGGTCAGAATGCCGTCTTCTATGTCCACGTAGTTTTGTGAATGGAGCGGGGTGGCCAGCATGAATATTTTTGAGAGCGGTATTTTCGCCACGATAAAGAGCGCGGCCGCATAAAGGGCGGCCAGGGACACGCATTCTCCGGCGCCGGAGCTGAAATTCCGCCTGTGGCGGAACGCGTCCATGGCCTCGACCGTTTCGGTTTTCCAGTAGGGGATCACGTCGCTGTCGTATTTATCCAGTCCGAAATGACGGCGGATGTCGATGTCGAAATAATATTTGTCGCCCTCGTAGCCGAAAAGGGCGTTGGCCTGGCGCAGGGCGTCCATATCGATAAAATCCCTGAAGCGGTCCGTTTCCCTTTGCTTGGTGGTCAGTCCCCAGGTGTCCAGGTCCAGGTTGAAGGCGTAATGGTCCATGATGTACTGCTTGAGCCGGAGGACGCGGCGGTAGGGTCTCATTTTTTCGATGCCGTCGAACCATTTGTCCCGGCGCCACTGCCAGATGCGCGGGGACATGAGGTTGGCAAGCAGGAGGGCATACATCAATTCCGGGAAAATGAAGAGCTCCATGTCGGAAAGGGTGTAGGCGGAGGATCTCAGCTCAAGTTCGCGTTTGTTGATTTGGGGCATGGGAATCCCTGAATTGGCACAAAGGCACATAGGCAGAAGGCACAAAGTCAGAACAGGAAACATTCGCACTCGATTTTTTGAAAAACTTTGTGCCTTTGTGCCTAATTATTTTTCGCATTCCTCCATCCGTCCAGTTTTGCATAAGCGATAATGAGCAGCAAAAATATTGCGCAGATGTTTTGGACAGAACCGGCCAGACCGTGGTGAGCCTGCTCCCAGTATTGCGGGATGAGACGCGCAGATTCAAAGAGGTAATCCAGCGCCGTCCCGAAGGCGATCGAAAGAACGGCAATTGTCGCCAGATAGATAATGGCGCTTTTTTTTCCCAGGGTTTTCCAGACCGCGGCTATGCTGGCGGCGTTGGTGGCCGGTCCGGCCATTAAAAAGACAAGGGCCGCGCCCGGAGTGATCCCTTTCAGCATCAGCGCCGCGGCCACGGGCACTGAGGCGCTGGCGCAAACATAAAGGGGCACGGAAACCAGCATCATGAGCAGCATCGGTTTTAGGCCGGTGCCCACCATGTTACTTATAAAGTGCTCGGGCAGAATAGCGCTGATCAGCGCCGAAATGGTTATGCCGAGCAACAGCGCATTGCCGATGTCTCCCGGCAGGTTGATGAAACCGTAACGCAACGCAGCGCCGATTCCGTTTTTTTGATCAGCGCGGCAGCAGGAACAGGTCTCCACCTGCGGCGCCGGCTTTCCGCGGGATGCTTTATCTCCGGAGCAGAAACGGTCGATTAAAAGGCCGCCGGCCAGGCCGGAAAGAAAGGCCGCCACCGGGCGGACAACGGCAAAAACCGGTCCCAGCAGACTCCAGGTTACCAGAATACTGTCGATGCCGGTCTGCGGGGTCGATATGAGAAAGGCGGTGGTCGCCCCGCGGCTGGCGCCGTGCCGGCGCAGGCTGACGGCTACCGGAATGACGCTGCAGGAACAAAGCGGCAGCGGCACGCCCAGGAGAGCCGCCTTGAAAGAGGAAAATTTGCGCGCTTCGCCGAGATGTCTTTCGATGAAATCCGGCTTGACGATCAGGACCGAGAGCGCCGTGGCCAGAAAGCCGAAGAGCAGAAACGGGGCCATTTCGCCCGTGGTCTGCCAGAAAGACCGCAGAAATTGAATAAGGAATTGCATTGGATCTCACCCGCTTGAAACCACGGCGCAACGTAACCAAAAAAGAGGAGGGTCATTCCGGCCCGCCACAGGCGGAGAGGAATCTCATTCTATGAGATAAACAATGCCGAGATCCTTCGCTGCGCTCAGGATGACAAGCGCTCTCAGGCCTTGACGATTTTACCGGACTTGATGCACCGGGTGCAGACGTTGCGGCTGACTACCGTGCCTTCTTCAATAATTTTGATTTTTTGAAGATTGGGCTGGAAAGTCCGGCGGGTTATGCCGGTGGTATGCAGGCCGATACCGCCCTTGGCCTTGGGCAAACCGTGGCGCGTGATGATGTTTCCGGTGTGCAATCCTTTTCCGCATATATGACATGAACGAGGCATTTTCTTTCTCCCTTGTAATTCGGCTCTTTTCATACCACAAACCATCCCCGGAAAACAAACTAAAAAAGCATAAAAATTTGATTGCCAAAAAACGGTTTAAATGCGAGAATTTTGGGAATTTCATATCCTGAACGTGAACAGTCATAAAAATCTTGCGAGAGCGTGTTGCCGGATGATCGTAGGGCGCAATCCGGCGTTTTTGCTGGCGGTTTTGCTCGCTGCCGTCTCCGGCAGAGGGGCCGACATTATCACGCCGATCAACCTCACCAATTCGGTCAAGACCGGGTTCGCTGCCAGCAACCAATATTTCCGGCTGTCGTCTTACGGCGCCGGCGCCTACTCGGTTACCACCAACGGATCGGTCGATTGGCTGATCGTTTCCAACGGCGCAGGCACCTTTGCGACAACGGTGGAGACTAACATAGGGCTGTTTTCTTCAGCCGCCTCGCTTTCCGGCGGGATCCGGACCGGCGTACTTTCCGTGGTGACCACAGACCCGGATCCCTCGGGCGATCCCAGAACCCAGCAGGTGAGCGTGGTTCTGAACGTGATAGATTTTTCCGCCGGGCCTGGTCTGACCAACTATGTTTTGAAGGGCTTTGACGCCACCAGCCAGACTTTCGGCGTCAGCGCCGGCGGCGGCTGGCTGGCGTATACGGTATCGACCAACGACAATGGAATCGGCTGGTTGAACGTGAATCCGAGCAACGGGTTTGTAAGCGGGCCGGACACGAATTTTGTGACCAACATTTACTCCACCGCCTCTCTTGCGGCCGGCAATTACGGGGGGCAGGTTACGGTTGTCGGCAGGGACGCCGGTGGAATGACCGGAAGCGTCAGCGTGTTGATGCGGGTGCTGACGCCGCCGCTCATCAGTTCTGATTCGCACCAGGTCCGGCAAATGGTCGAACAGGGAAGCAATCCCACCAATAATTATATCAACATCTGGAACGGGAACGGGGAGCCGATGGTGGGTATGGCCTATAACCTGACGATATCGACCGACACCTACAGCATATTGCAGGGCATCACGCCCACGGAAGGCGTCAGCACCGGAGAACATCACTCGATTCTGGCGTCATATCGGAACGTGTCGGCTTTTAACGCAGGCGTGTACACTGCCGTGGTGGCGATCGCAGCCACAAATTATGGCAGCGGTTACGGCGGTTACTGGAACGGAACGAGCAATATCGAGGTGATTCTGACCATAGCCACTCCCGATGCTCCGGGCAAAGTGAACGCGACCAAGGGAACATACACCGACAAGGTCTCCTTGAACTGGCAACAGGCGGTGTCGCCGGTCGGAGGTTCGGTCACCTATAACATCCTGCGCCACACATCCTTTGACCCCGCTTATGCGCAGTCCCTTGTTTCAGGCCTCACGGTAACCAACTATAATGACGAATCGGCCTTGCCCGGCGTGAGATATTATTACTGGGTAAGAAGCGTCAATAACAAAGGTTTCGCCGGCACGAACAGCGTTTATGACAGCGGCTATCGCAAACTGTCCGCGCCCGGCGGTTTGTTCGCCAGCGACGGACAATACACGAACAAGGTGGCGGTCAGTTGGGCCACCGTGGACGGCGCCAACGCGTATTATGTCTATCGCTCAGACGGCAGTGTGGCGCAGGTATATTATACCGCCGACACGGAGTTTGAGGACAACAACGTGTCCGAGGGCGTTGCCTACACTTATTATGTCCAGGCCACCAACGCGGTCTGCGCCAGCGACATGAGCATCGGTGAACAGGGATATGTCCTCAGCCGGCCCACGTCTTTCAGCGCCAGCGACGGCGGATACGTAGGCAAGGTGGCCTTGAGCTGGGGCGCCGTGCCCGGCGCAGCCTCTTACGAACTCTGGCGCAGCGCTCAAACCCTGACTCCTCCGAGCGGTGGCAGCGTCAAGATAACCGAGACCGCTTCGACATCTTACGACGACACATCCGTTGCCACCGGCGTAAAATATTATTACTGGTTAAAATCGAAAAATTCCACGGCCATGAGCGCTTTTTCATCGCGCGAGGAAGGTTTCTCCGCTTCGGCGGCGGTTGACTTGTCGGTCTCCGGCCTGGTTGTCCAGCCGCGCCGGATAGGACTGGCTGCCCATCCCCAGGCCGCGTCGTTCCGATTGGCGAATAACGGCGGAGCGGCTCTGAATGGAGACAACGCCACGCTTCGTCTGACGTTTTATGCATCGACCAACGCGGTGTTCAGCGAAAGCGATGCCAGCCAGATAGGAACAATGGAGGATTCCGTGGCGCTGGGAATCGGTGAAAGTGCGATCGTCAACGTGGCGCCCGGCACGATAACGTTGCCGAACGAAGAGGGAAATTACTATTTGTATATGCGCCTGGCGCCGGCCTGGCCTTCTGTTCTGGCGCCGACCACGGTGGGTGGCTGGGTGACGCGCCGGCCTGATGCTGTGGAGGCAAGCGCCGCCGGATCGATTAATTATCAGGCCATGAACGATTATAACGGCGACGGCATGTCCGATTTAACCGTATACGGCGGCGGATTGTGGGACGCCATGACTTATGACGGATATGAATTAGCCAGGAATTTCACGTTTGCCGGAGGAGGCGTTGCGATAATGGGAGATTATGACGGCGATAAAAAAACCGATCCGGTTGTCTATAACGAGAGTCAGGGACTCTGGCAGGCGCTATTGTCGGGAAGCGGTTATAATTATGTGAGCGGATCGTTCGGCGGACCGGGCTATCGCGCCGTGCCGGGCGATTATGACGGCAGCGGCAAGACGGCCCTGGCGGTATACGACACCGCCAAGTTCTTGTGGTACGCGGTCAAGGTCGGCGACGGCCGGCTCATGTGGCAACTCCTGTTCGGCGGCGCGGGCTATGAGCCGGTGGTCGGAGATTATGACGGCGACGGCGTCTGGGATCTGGCAATGTATCAGGAAAGCAGCGGCCTGTGGTACATCAGGACCGTGTCCGGAGTATTGCTGCCGTCGAGCGGGGTAAGATGGGGCGGAATCGGATTCCGGCCTGTGCCCGGCGATTATGACGGCGACGGCGCCTCTGATCTGGCGGTGTTCGATCGGTCGACCGGCAGGTGGTACATCGCCTCGGTTTACCGCCGCGAAATAATAATCTCGGGCCTGCTGTGGGGCGCGGCCGGATATCTGCCCGTGGCCGGCGATTTTGACGGCGATGGCGTGGCTGACTTGGCGGTTTATAATCCCTCAACCGGCAAATGGTTTATCCGCACCGTAAGCGGAACTTACCTCCTGCTTGACGCAACCTGGGGCGGCGGCGGCCGCGAAGCCGTGGGGGAAGTGGAATAGGCAGGGAGCAGGAGGGCAGAATATTTGATTACTGGCCTCTGATCTCTTACAACGGATCTCTTTCTTACGTCTTCTGTCTGCTGCGCTTCAAATGTTCGCCGGCGGTCTGCCGGACCGTGCTGATGGCCCTGGGGCTGACGCTCACTGAATTGATTCCGATGGCGATCAAGCGCGGGACGAACTTCGGATCAGCGGCAAGCTCCCCACAGAGCGTGAGCGGCCTGCCGCAACGTTGCGCCGCTTTGACCAGTGATTTAAGCAGGTCCCAAAAAACCGGCTGGTCGGGATTGAAGTCGGATGCCACCAGTTCGTTATTGCGGTCCACGGCGAAAAAGTACTGGGTCAGGTCGTTGCTGCCGATGCTGGCGAAATCGGCTTTGGCCAGAATTTCCTGGGCCTGGAAGCAGGCTGAGGGAACCTCCAGCATCACGCCATGGGCGATCTCTCCGGCCGGCAGGTCGGCCACGGCCTTGTCGAAGAGGTCTTTCAATTCCAAGAACTGGCTTACGCCGGTAATCATGGGATACATTACCCGGATGGACCCGATGAGCGATGCGCGGGCCAGTGCCCGGGCTTGCGTCCTGAGCAAATCCGATCTGGCCAGAAGAAAACGCGCGCCGCGGCGGCCCAGGGCCGGATTGTCCTCATGCGGGATTTCCACGGAGGGCAGGGGCTTGTCGCTTCCGATGTCGAAGAGCCGGAATGTGACCTTGCGGCCGGCCAGAGCTTGCACCACGCCGGAATAAAGTTCCGCCAGTTCGTCCTCGTCCAGTATCCGGCCGGCGGCGATCAGTTCCATTTCCGTGCGATAAAGTCCGATGCCTTCGGCTTTCATTGACAGGACGTGAGGCAGTTCGGATGCCGCGCCGATATTGGCAAACACCTCAAAGCCCTCAACAGGTTCCACTGCGGCGGGCAAACGCATGCCCGCCTTGCGCAACTGTGGAATTGAGGACAATGTTTTTTCGCTGGGCCAGATGATCACTTCGCCGGCGTCGCCGTCAATGAACATTTCGAGTCCGCAATGGACGCGTTCGCGGATGCCGGGCAGTCCGCTCACGGCCGGTATGCCCAGCGCGCGGGCGAGGATGGCCGCGTGCGAATTGATCCCGCCGTGTTCCGTCACAAATCCCATCAGGTGTTCCGCGTCGAGGTCGACGGTCAAACTGGGGGTGAGTTCTTCGGCCACGACGATGCGATGGCGGCCTCTCTGGCAGTGCGTTTCCAATTCGCATTCCAGGGAGGGACTGGTGTCGGCCAGCGCGTCCAGGATCCGGCGTTTCACCTCTCCGATGTCGCCGGCGCGCTGCCGCATGTATTCGTTCTCGACCGCGCTCAGCCGTATTTCATGCTGGTCGAGGATCTGCGTAACGGCCATCTCCGCGTTAAGGCCGTGTTTCAGTATCTTTTCGCCGATGTCGTTGCGAAGTTTTTCCTCCTTGACCATCAATCCTTGAGCGAAAAAAATCTCCGCCTCGGCTTTTCCCATTTTTTTTTCGACCTGCCCGCGGATCAGTTCGATACGCTCGGCGGCCGCACCAATGGCCTTTTCCAGCCGGAAAATTTCGCGTTCCATGCCCGGACCGGACACCCGGTGCTGCGGCAGTTTTCCGTGCCGCCGTTCCCGGAAAAGGCATACCCTGGCCACGGTATGCCCGCCGCTCAAGGCCAGCCCTTTGAGGCGGGTCTCGGTTTGAATTTGAGCGCTACTCATACGGCCCTGTTCGCATTATACGACCGGATAATTCTCGATAATCTTATTGGGATTCATCAAGAGCTTGACGTACTGGGCATGCGTGTAGGCCCAGGGCGCGTTGCAATGCCGCCTGCTCAGTTTTCCGCGAAAACTTTCAATCGTCCGATGGCCTTTTCGTTCCATCCATTTTTGAATGTCCTCCAGCATTTTCTTGATGTGGCCGAAACCGTGTTCATGCATGGCGCTGACGGTTTGGATGGCGCTGGCGCCTGCCAGGAGCATCTTAATTATGTCCTCGCCCGTGAATATGCCGGAACTGCAGCAAAGGTCGGCCTTGACGTTCCCTTCCAGCAAACCCGCATAACGCAGGGGAAGCCGGTAATCGGTGCCGTGGCTGAAATTGAAGGGATGAAGGTATTTTTCGGTCTGGATGTCTATATCCGGCTCGAAGAGGCGGTTGAAGAGCACAAATCCGTTCACGCCGGCCTGGTCCATTTGATGCACGACCTGGCAGGGATTGGTGTAGAAGAAGCTCAGTTTTACGCTGACGGGGATGGAAACGGCGCTCCTCAATTCGCGCACCAAATCCATCTGCTCCTTCTCGATTTCGGCGCCGTGTTTTTCCATGTGCCTGGGCGAGGCGAACAGGTTGCATTCCAGCGCGTCAACCCCGGTTGCCGCGAGTTGCCTGGCGTAATTCAGCCAGGTCTTTCTATTGACCGCGTTGAGGCTGGCAATGACCGGGATGCCGACCGCCTCCTTGGCCTTGCGCACCCACATGATATGCTCGGCCGGGCCCCCGAAATCGAGTTTGGGCCGGATGGTGATCATTTCCGGGTTGCGGTAATTGCCCTTATCCATGTCTTCGTCGAACATGAAATGTTCAAATTGAATTTCCTCCTCGAACAGGGACTTGGTCACCAGCGCGCCCGCGCCCGCTTTTTCGATTTGAACGATCGAGGCCAGGTCGGCCGTCAGGGCTGAAGCGCCCACGATAATCGGGTTCTTTAGGCTGAGTCCCAGGTATTTTGTGCTTAAATCAGGCATGGAAACCATCCTTTCTGGCGGTGCTGTTCGCGGAACACCATGCTCCGGAATGCAGATTTCCGCCATCAGGAAAAGTCTTAGACAGGCGGGAGAAAAGTCTGACGGCAAGCTTTAAAGCTTCTGGCGGGATTCTTTGAGAATGGAGAGCGCTTCCTCGTCGCTAACGTCATGCCAATCCTGATAAAAATCGGCCACGGCCCGGAAATAGGGCGGGACCAGGAGCGCGACGACCTGTCGGCCCACTTCAATGCCGCCGCGCGGGATCGCGAGGACGACGGCGTTTTTTCCGCGATAATCTTCCAGAGCCCGGGCGAGCCGGGCGCCCGCTTCGTTTCGGTCCTTAAACAGACTAACCCGCATTTCTCAAAAAAGGTGTTGACGAGGGCTGTTCGTTGTTGTTAAGTATTTGCTGTGTAACATAATACAGCAACAACGGAGGCGGCCCTCGTGAAGACAGAATGTAAACAAACGGAGTT
>Ga0074199_1001353_pt1 | contig 22366 bp, 24 predicted proteins | sample EPASupsiteSAE347_FD_64528 | JGI IMG/M metagenome (GOLD analysis project Ga0074199, IMG submission 64528) | Bioremediated contaminated groundwater from EPA Superfund site, New Mexico - Sample SAE3-47 | ecosystem: Environmental > Aquatic > Deep subsurface > Groundwater > Contaminated ... | reverse complement strand
CTTGGGTTGCGGGTATAGCCCGCTTTAGGGAAGACGATAGGAATTGGCGGTCTCGAATCGCCATGCATAATACCTGAGCAGTTGCTCAAGAAAGGATAAAATCATGATCAGAATCGGCGTGGTCAACATTGACGTTTCGCATCCATTGGCTTTTTCAAACTATCTACAAAAAGGCAGCCGGGCGCGCTATGCGGCCATATATAACGATGGTTTCCGGGGCGACGATGAGGTGAATTCGTTCATAGCCAAACAGGGCTTGGAAAAGCGCTGCCAAAGCATTGAAGAACTGGCGGACATGGTGGATATCGGTTTTGTGCAAAGCTGTAATTGGAACAATCACATCAGACAGGCCCTGCCGTTCATTAAAAAAGGCAAGCCGGTGTTTATTGATAAGCCGATCGTCGGCTCCCTGGCCGATTGCAGAAAACTGGAGAAACTTGCATCCGAAGGCGCGGTTATCCTGGGTAGCTCATCGGTGCGCTATGCGGAGGAAGTCGTAAAATTTGCCTCAATGACCGAGGCGGAACGCGGCAAAATCGTCAATATTTTCGGCACGGCCGGCGTGGATGAATTCAATTATGGCGTTCATATCGTTGAAGCCATTGGAGGCCTGGCCGGAACAGGCGCAATTTCCTGCAAGTTTGCCGGAAGGGGCGAACTGGAAGGAAAAATCTGCGAAACGTTTCTTGTGCGTTTTGTCAATGGTGTCACCGCCGTTTACAATACATTTCAGGGCGTCTGGCAGCCTTTTGAGGTTGTGATCATGACGACCAAATCCACTTATCAGTTCAGAATCGATACATCCAAAATTTACGCCGCATTATTGGACCGTATCTGCGACTATATGGAAACCGGACAAAGCGACTTGGCGCCGGTCACGACCTTGACCGAATCAATCAGGATTATGCTGGCCGGCCGTATTTCGCGCTCGCAGGGCGGCCGGGAGATTATGCTGGCGGATATTCCCGACAATGACCCCGGCTATGACGGAAACGAATTTGAACGGGGCTATGCGGCCGCCGCGAAGAAAATCTATGTTTGATTTACAGAAGGCACAAAGGTGCAAAGGCACAGAGGCACAAAGTGGGAGAGAAAAAAGCAAGAAGGTCAGATTGGCGAAATACGCTTCACGCTTCACGAGATACGGACATTATTCCCACGGAACGCATTTGTGATGCCTATCGTCTGGGCCGCTTTATTTCCGCCTCCCGGTCCGGGGGGAGCCGGAACTTATGCCATGTTTTTCACACCAGCACCGGCAAATGGTTTGTGCGCCGGAAGTATTCTACTTATTGCAACGAAGAACGCATAAAATTCGACCACGCGGCCATGCTTTATCTTATGAACGCAGGTGTTCCGGTTAAGCCGCCGCTGATATCTTCGGCAGGAAAAAGCTGGTGGCATGATGGAGAAAACGTGTGGGAAGCGTTTAAGTTTGTTGAAGGACAACCCCTGCATGACGGGAGCGAACAGGATACTGCTTTCCTTGGAACGGCCCTGGGAAATCTTCATCGGTCCGGCACCGATTTTAAGCTTCGTTATGAAAAATCGGGAATACGCGGAGAAACGGATCCGGAAAGGCTCATGGCAAATGCCGAACGCTTGAAAAAAGATGACCCCGGCGATCCGCTCAGCCATATGGATGGATCATGGAGACGGGACGACCTCGTCCCGCGCCCTTTCGGCCTGAGGTCAGGCCGTCTCCAGCCAAGACCAAGACATTACGATCCCGGAATTGATCCTATTTTGGCACCCTACGAGCGTCTCATTGCTCAGGCCATGCGTGATTTACCGCCGGATGCTTATCTTGCTCTTCCGCATACGCTTGTGCATGGCGACGTCCAACCCGCCAATGTTATCATGGGCGAAGACGGCGTTCGCGCGTTTGTTGATTTTGACTGGTGCGCGTGGCGGCCCCGAATCTATGACCTTGCCTTTGCCATTCTTTTCTGCTGTTCTTTTCATGAACGTCCGATTGGCAAGGGGGACATCTGGGCGCTGACGCAGACTCCGGATTTCAATGCGAAAGCGACGGAAAGTTTCATGAACGCCTACGAAAAAAACTCCGGCGCATTATCCGATGCAGAACGGAAATATTTGGGGCCTCAGATGGCGCTTGCCTGGTGCCATGCCCTCGTTGACGGCGCATTTAAAGTGCCCATTGAAGAAAGGCGCAATTTTCTTTCACGGCCGGCTCCGAAAGATGATTTTTTCGCTCTCATTGGACGTATTCAGCCATGAATAATGAAGCATGCCACGTCGGCCTTCAAAAGGCCAAGTGGTCGCTTGCTTGGCATAAGCCGAGCGACGCGAAAACTATTTTTTAACGACGATTGCGGCAACGTAATTTATCAATTGCGATAAATGTTAGAATTGATATTATCCACCCTGAATGGATATAGAACAGATACGCAAAGATCTTGCCGCCGGATGTTTCGAATTCAGCCGCCATGCTTTTCATCGGGCGGTCGAACGAAACATCAGTGCAGATGAAATTGTTCAAGCTGGGACAATGGCAAAGGTCATTGAAGAATATCCCGGCGACAAATATCTACCCAGTTGTTTGTTGTTCGGATTTACTCGGGAACAGAGACCTTTACATATGCAGGTATGCTATACGGCCACAAACATGATAAAGATCATTACATTGTATGAGCCTGATCCGCGGCAATGGAAGGAGTATCGAAAACGGAGGTGGTTATGAAAAGATGCGAGGTTTGCGGAAACACTGTTTTTCACCATGAATACGTGGATGAATTTTTCCGCGTTGGCAAAGATACCATCCTGGTTGAACAAGTGCCGGCACAGGTATGCGACCGGTGTGGCGAGGCCTCTTTCAGTCGGGAGACGGTCGAAAAAGTCAGAAGGATGGTGCAAGAGCACACACAACCGACACGCCGATTTGAGGTGGAAGCATTGGCTTTTGCGTGATGACAAAAACATGATTAAAATCAAAAGAACCAAAAAGCAATTTTGAACGAAATGTTCTTTCGGCACCGTTTGGATTCAAGGGCGGTTATGTAGCGAAATTATGGTAGGACGTAAAATACTGAACAATTGATGCATTTTGTAAACCCAACAAACAAAATGATATACATTTTGTAAAATCATTTGACAAAATGCAGGCTTTTGCCTACTATTTATTGCATGGATTTTACAAAAATACTGGAATTAGACCGGTTGGCTAGACAAGATATCGGCCGTTTTCCAAAAAAAAGATTTTTATTTTCCGGTCTGATATCCGAGCAAGGACGCCATTTTACCGGTATTGTCGGACCACGTGGCGTTGGAAAAACCATTCTTCTTAAACAATTGGCTTTAGAAAATGCCAATTCTCTTTATCTATCCCTGGATACTTGGGAAGATGGCGATTTGTTTGAAACCGCGCGGATACTGATTGAGCGTCAACACCTGAAAATTCTCCTGCTCGACGAAGTGCATTTTCTTCCAAATTTCCAACAAATATTAAAAAAGATATTCGATTTCCTTCCCATCAAAATCATTTTCAGCAGTTCCGTTGCGCTGGCCCTGACGGATTCGGCATACGATCTTTCCCGCCGTGTAAAGTTGTTGCCGCTCATGCCGTTTACTCTTGGCGAATATATTTCCTTTATTGCGGGCACAAATCTTGCCCCCTTGACCTTGGACATGATTGTGAACCAGGCATATTCTTCCGATTACTTGAAATATGGGTTCCGATTTGATGAGTTTTTAAGAGGTTCATTGTATCCCTTTGCGTTGGAAGAACCGGATGCCCTGCCTTTTCTCCGTAACGTGCTGGACAAAATCATTCAACGCGATATTCCCGCGGTTGCGCATTTGGCCGTTGAAGACCTGGGCAACATTCGAAAAATGATCGCCTTTATCGGAAAATCCTCCGTGGAGGGCATTAACTATTCTTCGATTTCAAAAAACATCGGCATTACCAAATACAAGGCGGAATTATACATTCAATTGCTCGAAAAGGCTTTTGTGCTGAACCCCGTCTTCCCGGCAGGCACGAACGTTTTGCGTGAACCCAAAGTACTGATGCATCTTCCATTCAGGCTATTATATCTGCCCTATGATCAGGCGCTGGGGGCGCTACGCGAAGATTTTTTCGGAGAAATGATGAAAATAGCCGGAATTCAATTCCATTATTTAAAATCAACACGCGGCGCCAAAACGCCCGATTATATCGTCATGCGCGAGGGAATGAGGGATTGCGTGATTGAAATCGGCGGCGTGGGAAAAGGACATGAGCAATTCAAGGGAATATCATCGGCAGCGCAAAAAATCATCCTGGCGCACTCTTCGGCGCCAACGCACAAGGATGCCCATCCGCTTGCACTGATTGGATTTCTGCCGCCGCAAAAATAACTATTTCCAAACATATTGACTATGCCAAAAATTAAACGAACGAACAGCGCTTTCGAACGCACCCCCCTCTCGGCTCCCTTCGGATTCAAGGGCGGGTATATCACGGAATTGTGGCAGACCATTGCCCTGATGGAAAGCGCCCGTGGCAAGCAGGGGCTCGGGCTGGGCACCCAGAGTGTGCTCTGGTCCGATGCGGTCGTTTTCACCGGCAATTCCGAGGAAGACGGCAACAAATTGATGTACCGGATGACCGAATTCGCCCTTGCGGAGGCCGCCAAAACAAGTTTCGAAACGCCGCTTGACCTGCTCGATCAACTTCTGCCCGCGACCTATGAATATGGTAAAAAGATAACCGGACGCAACGACCTGCGGCTGACTTTTGCGCTAAATTCCCTGGTGGCGGTCGACAACGCCGCCTGGCAGTTGTATTGCCATGAAAAGAATATTACGAATTTTGACGAAATGATTCCGGCTGAGTTCCGTCCGGCGTTCACTCACAAACACCGGGAACTGGCCAGTATTCCCCTCATGAGTTATGGCGTGCCGCTGGATAAAATCGTCGAAGCTGTTGACCAGGGTTATTTTTTCCTGAAAATAAAAATCGGCGCCGATCCGGACAAGGACGGCAACCTTGATAAAATGCTCGAATGGGACAAACAACGGCTGGCCTCCATTCATGCGGCGGTCAAGGACCGTGAAATCCCCCACACTGCAAATGGACATATCCCCTACTATCTCGACGCCAACGGACGCTATGACAGCAGGGAACGCCTTATGCAATTATTGGATTATGCCGATAAAATCGGCGCGCTGGAACGGATCATGATCATTGAAGAGCCTTTCCCCGAGGAATGCAAGATTGACGTGCGCGACATTCCCGCCCGGCTCGCGGCCGACGAAAGCGCTCATTCGGAAAAGGACGCTCTGGAACGGATTGATCTGGGGTACGGCGCAATCGCCTTAAAGCCGATCGCCAAAACCATGAGCATGAGCCTGCGCATCGCAAAAGCCGCGCACGCAAAAGGCATACCCTGTTTCTGCGCGGATTTGACGGTCAATCCCATCCTGGTTGACTGGAACAAGAATGTGGCCGCGCGCCTGGCTCCCATGCCCGGCATGAAAATCGGCGTGCTCGAATCGAACGGTCATCAGAATTACCGCGACTGGGAACAAATGATGCAACATCATCCCTCCTGCGGCGCCGCTTGGACACACGCTATCAACGGCATCTTCCGCCTTGATGACGACTTCTACACACAGAGCGGCGGAATCTTTGAAACAAGCCCTCACTACCTGCAATCGGTCACCCCAGATCAGGGTCAAACCATAAAATAAAATATAACGTTGCGTTACACCTCCGCAAGTGGTACAATATAGGCATGCCAAGACATTTAAGAGTCGAATTTGCCGGAGCGATTTATCACGTAACCATACGAGGTAACGCCAGACAGAGAATTTTCGATGACGACCATGACCGGGAAAGATTTTTACAACGGCTGGCGGAAAGCGTTGACACATATGGCGTACAAGTTTTTTTGTTTTGCCTGATGATCAATCATGTTCACCTTGTGGTGGAAACACCGCTGGCAAACTTACACAAATTCATGCAGAGCTTGGAGACTGGATACACCGTGTATTACAATTTGCGACACGACAATTGCGGTCACCTGTTTCAAGGGCGGTATGCGGCCAAACTTGTGGAAGGCGATGAATACCTTTTTAAATTAAGCCGTTATATACACCTGAATCCGGTTTTCGTAGACGCTGTAAAAAATTTAGAATTGAAGAAACGGCTTGAATATCTACGGAACTACAAATGGAGCAGTTACCGGAGCTACATTGGCACGGACAAATCACTGCCATATATAACATACGGACCTTTATTGGCGCAGAGCAGCGCAAAAGCACACCGCCAAAAACCGAATTATCGACACTACGTAGAAGGAGGCGTGTCCGAAACTGACGCCGAGTTCAATGAAATTCTGAAAGGCCCGGCCATCGGCGGCTATGATTTCTGCTCTCGCGTCAGAAACGCATGGCAAGACATTGCCAGCAAGGCGGCGAAACCTGAAGATGTTGAGTTTCGTAAAAGGTCTTTGAACTTGGAAAGCCAGATAGTGCTTGAAATTGTCAGCCAACATATGCATGTGGACGTCGAAATGTTTCGAGAACGACGTCGCAACTCTCCGCTGCGGCCGATAGCAGCCCTGATGCTGTTGAAATACACCGGGATGACGAATCGAGCGGTGGCGGCGGAGCTAAACTTGAAATCAGGCGAGGCCGTGGGAATACAGGCCCGCAAGGCACAAGCGATGCAAAAGAATAACAAACGTTTGATGGAAGCCATCGAGAACGAATTGAAGCATAATGCTGCCAACCTTCTGGATAAACCAGAAGGTTAATTTCTATTTTATGGTTTGACCCTAAAAAAAGGTCAGGGTGGCGGGCGCATAGCCGCTGCCGGACCGTAAAATCGTCCAGAGTCCGGAGGAGGATTGATAGATCGCCGGGTCGGCTTTACCGTCGCCATCATAATCCCCGGCAGCCGCTTGGGCGCCGGCGGCGCCGAAAGCAAACATGGTCGGTTGATAGCCACTGGCGGACATCATCACGCTCCAGTATCCTGATGAATACTGGAATAAGGCAGGATCGCCGAGCCCATCGCCGTCAAAATCTCCGGCCACGGGTCTGAACCCGGGTCCGCCGACCGTAAGCGAGGTCAGGGCATAGCCGCTCTTGGAAAGCATCACCAGCCACAAACCGGTGCTTTCCTGATAAAGGGCCGGATCGGCCCTGCCGTCGCCGTCAAAATCCGCCGCTACCGGATGAGACCCGGGATTCCCGAAGACCAACAACACCATGACGTACTTTGATGCGGAAAGCTCGAACGCCCATAATCCAAGGCTGTCGCTATAAACCGCCGGGTCGGCAAATCCGTCGCCGTCAAAATCGGCAAAAACCGGTTGGCAGCCTTCGATGCCGAAGGCAATGGTATTGGTGTTGCCGGCCAGCCTGATGTACCACTTTGAAAAATCGTCGCGGTAAATGGTCGGATCAGCCCTGCCGTTTCCGTCATAATCCGCCAGCAAGGGGTAGGCCACCGGTTCGGCGGCATATGCGCCCGCGCCGATGAAATCAATTCCGGCCTGATTTCCGGCCACGTTATTATATTGCTCGGAAACCCCCGTGCTCACGGACCTTGCGGCGAAACTGTAGCCGCTCTTGCCAACGGTAATGGTATAAACCGAGGATGAGGGCACTTTTGCTAAGGCATAAACGCCTCGTCGGTTCGAACTGGTCTGGTATGCGCCGCCTCCGGAACGATATGCTGTCACAATGGCTCCGGAAATCGGATTGCCCAAACCGTCGCTGATGCGGCCGCTGATGATCTCACCGGAGCCCGAGGTAAAAATATTGTAAAGACAGGCTTCCACGCTGTCGAATTCCAGCGTGGCGTCAATGTTCGGCAGAGCATACCAGGCATTATCCACGGAATGATATGTCCCCCACCCCATGTTCAAATGGTGATACAATGTTCCGCAGTTATAACCGTAGCCGTCGCAAACAACCGCATGACTGCCTGCGGAACCGGAAATGCCGAACAAAGCCGGATAACCGGCGTCAAGGTTCGGGTTGACCATGTTGACAAGGCCGGCGCCGATATATTCGAAATTATTATATCCGCCCACGGCATTGCCGAAGTAAAAAACATTAACCAGCGAATCCCTGGCGGTAAATATGTCCGCCGAAGACCCGAATGGACCGTAGCGCATGCCGACGGAAATGCCCGCATCAAGGCACAAGGCGCCTATGGATTGACACTGGGAAACGGACGTATTCGCGTCCGGATCAAGCGGCATCATGTTCCAGTTATAAGCCCCGCCGGCGCCGTCTCCGCCCAAAATGGTCATGGTCCAGTACGGATTGGGATCATTTTCCACAGTCACCTCGAACTGGCGCGGCCCCACCGCGGCGGTGGGATAACAATGATAACGCATGAGCTGGGCCATGGCCGTCGCCACGCAGCCGCAAGGATAATGATCCGGAGTAAAATAATTATAACACAACTGATATCCGGATTCCTCCTCCTGATCCCATACGCTTTGCACCAGCGGCGGCACGCGCAGGTCGGAAACCCCGCCAAGACTTTTTGAATCAAGCGAAAGGCCGGCCCGATTCCTCAACAGATCCCATTTGTCCCTGGCGCGTTGCGTTTCCGCATTGCCGGCGGCGCCGGCTTTGGCGGAATCAAGGAAACGCATGCGCGCTTTAAGGTCGCCGATAACCAGCACGGCCAGAGGATGGTTTGCGGAAGCATCGAAATTTCCGCTGTCGGCGAAAGCCACCACCGGCTCGATCCGGTCGTCGGCCGGCACAATGATCACGCCGGACGGCTCAAAATAAACGGCATACCCCAAAACTTCGGAATTGTCCCCGTAAAAGGACGCTATTTTTCCCACCTCAGAGCCCATGGACATATTCAAGGGAGCACCGTCGGACTTCAACCAGCCGGCAGCCATTTGACGAACCTGATCCTGAGTGACCGACGCGGCAAAGCAGGAAACATTCAGAACCAGAAATAGCACGACATGCAACAAGGTTTGTATCGTTTTCATGCGGCAGACTCCTTTCCTTTTTCATTTCGTCTTTAAAGAAATGAAATCAACGACTTCGTTCCACCACTTTTCTTCGGAAGCGTACGGCCAGGAATTATGGCCGGCCGCCTCAAACATCCAAAGTTGCTTGCGTGTCTTGAGGCTGTCAAACAGGCGCCGTCCGTGTTCCACAGGAACGATTTCGTCTTTTTCAGCGAGGAGAACGGCAACAGGCCCCTGATAGCGGGAAAGATTGCGGACGCTGTCGTATTTGTCGCGCGTCAGCCAGCGCGCCGGCAAATACCAGTATCTTGCCTGGGCCAGATCAGGCAGATTCGCCCATGGCGTGATCAGCACTATTCCGTCAACCCAGTCCCGCTCCCTGGCAACGGCGGCCGCCACGCCGCATCCCATCGATTCCCCGGCAAGAAAAACCGGCCCCTGAAATTCACGGCGCACGCGGTCAACGACCGCGAGCGCGTCGGTAACAAAAGATTTTTCCGAGAGTTTACCCGGCCGGCCGCCATAGCCCGGATATTCGGCAAGGATCACCCGGTAACCGCGGCGCTCCAGCGCATCCGCAAAATATGTCCTGTGCAAGGCCGCCCCGCCGTTTCCGTGCCACACCACAAAAGTCCCGTTGGTACAAGCCGAAGATTTGTCGGACACAAACCCGAAATATTCCTTCCCGGACGGCCAGGGCCGCAGGCCGAAGGAACCCGCCGCAGCAACGCCCGTGTCATCAGGGAAATACAAAAGCCGCTCCTGAAACAGATAAACCATGAGGGCAAACGCCAGGTAGCAGGCAACGATTATGAAAATGGTCCAAAACGGATTGCTGAAAAGATTCATTGAATCCATTCTACCAGTCTCTTTTCTCATGACAAGATTCTTTTGGCCCAATATTGATTGAATTTTCCCATCCCTGCGCTATATTTTTCAATAAGCAAATGTACAACAATAAATCCATTGCGCAATTAGCCCGAAACTCTCCCGCCCCATCGCTTAAGTTCGGCTGGCTGCCCGACGTGCCCGACCGGCGCGACATCCCCTTTAAGTTAATTTTCCGTGTCCCGGCCAAAGTGCCGGCGGCAGTTGATTTGCGCTCAAAATGCTCGCCCGTTGAACAGCAGGGCAAACTGGGTTCATGCACGGCACAGGCGCTGGTGGGCGCGCTCGAGTTTCTGGAATTGTCAGCCATGGGCGGATCCGCAGGCGCCACGTCATCGCGCCATGCCGCTAAAAACTTCAAAGACTTAAGCAGATTGTTCGTTTATTACAATGAGCGCGCGGCCATGGGTACCGTTTCGGAAGATTCCGGCGCCATGCTGCGGACCGGCATCAAGGTCCTGAAAAAATTTGGGGCTTGCAAGGAAGACATCTGGCCCTATGTCATCTCGCGTTTCACCGAAAAACCGCCAAAGGCGTGCTACCGCGAGGCATCGGCCCACCAGGTAACCGCCTATCAACGCCTTTCTTCGCTTTCGGAAATGAAAGCCTGTCTGGCCCTGGGACTGCCGTTCGTCTTCGGTTTTGCCGTTTATGAAAGCGCAATGACATATAAAATCCGCAAAAGTGGAGTCATTCCCATGCCGCGCACAAACGAAAGAATGATTGGCGGGCACGCGGTCATGGCGGTGGGTTATGACGATAAAAAGGAAATTTTTTCATTCAGGAACTCATGGGGCATTGACTGGGGACGGTCAGGTTACGGCGCCCTGCCCTATGCGTATCTTGAAAGCCGGGAACTTTCCGACGATTTCTGGTGCATCCAGGCAACGGAAAACAACCTATACGCACTGCGTCAAAACGTTCCGAACCGCCGGCTCTATTCATAAAAATTGACGAAAAATACGGGACGCGCATCGCGTTTTTTTTCGAGATGAAAAGGGCTTGATTTCGGCAAACGCCTTATGCACAATAGAGGGTTGTTTGCTTTGCATGCGGGTGTAGCTCAAAGGCAGAGCTCCAGCCTTCCAAGCTGGTGGTGAGGGTTCGATTCCCTTCGCCCGCTCCCTTCCTGAAACATTCCGAAACGCATTTAAACCTTGTAAATAAAGGATTAAATGCGTTTTTTGTTTTCAGGTGATGTTTTTGCTTCATTTTGAAACGGGCTGAAATCGGCCTGACAAAAGCACCCACAAGCGCACCCACAAAATTAAAAGGTGGTTCAGGCGGCGGAATGTCCAGGGTTCATAAGGTCAAAATAATCGGTGGAAGGCTAAAATCATGCCGTTGTCAAGGGCTGCTTCCATATTCATAGCAACCCATGTCCACGATGTTATTGAAAATTCGTTGATTGTTGTCCAAGTCATTTGTCGTCGCCATCCACGGCATATTCGTGCCTTTATCAATACATGGAGATCCTCCCTGCAGCCGGCAGTTATGGTTGGTCCAGTTCACAAAGACTGGATCGCCGGAAACGTTATTGTTCCCTGATATTCCGGGAGCGCAAGAGTTCGTTATCAGATAAGTGGAGTATTGATCTGAACTGTCGTTGTAATACGTGACCGAATTAAAAATATAACAATATCTCAACCCCTTTGAATTTTTAACGGACGTGCAATTCACGACCATTCCACCGCATACGGCGCCCATCCCGGAATTTTTGTAAAATAAACAATTATAGAATATCGCTTCCCCGTGTTCCGCGCCGCCATTATAAGCGGAAACATTATTTGTAAAAATGCAGTTAAAAATCCGGGCATTTCCTTTTGGGTTCAATGGATCGGCGGGCAACCATTCCCCATACGGGGCTTCCACTCCACCGCCATTGCCATCAGCAATGCTTAGGCTTGCATTGGCCAAAGTAAACCCATACAGGGCGGTATTGGTGTCCATGAACACACATCGCAAATTTATTCCGCCATTTATGAAGGTGTTTGTCGGCCCGTTTATACTTCTTACCGTTATGCCGTTGGTGATCACAACCCGATTTGTGACGCTTAGAGGCCCGTAATTTTGGGGGTTTATGGTTGAACCTGTATTATACACGCCATTACTCACCCAGACCGTACTGCCCGCATCACAGCTATTTATCGCCGCTTGTATGGTTGCCTTTGGAGTAGACCAACTCGACCCATCGTTGCCATCATCGCCGCTTATTGCAGACACATAACGAAATGGATTGGCGGCTATATCATTTTTACAACTGAAATAATCTTCATCAAACTGCCCGCACCATCCGGCAAGGGCAATCAGTCCTGATAAAGGAATTAATAACAGCAATTTGCTTTTCATTTGTTCGTCACTATTTCCGGCGCATCCAGCCATTCGATCATGCGAAACACGGAATTTGTATTGAATGAAAACTGAACGCGGCCAAAGTCCTTCACTTCCACCACCACATTGGTCAACTTTTCGGGCGGCGGGATATCCTCATAAACAATCACCCACTTGGCTTTTGCGGAGTCTTTATCATCCTGAACCAGGGATTGACTCTTGATATACTTCCCCTCCGGCGTAGCCGGCTTATCGGGCTGGAGCCTGTATCCCACCGCAACACATTGGTCAATGGTTGGATTGCATATAACTTTGTCAGCCGTGGTGATTGTTTTCGGCCATGAATTGACAGGGATGATGTCCCCTGCAAAAAGTAACTCAGCCATAAGCGACAAAATGATGATAAGATACTTTTGCATATTATTGCCTTCCCTTCCATTTTGATTCATTAACAGTCCGCCGGAAGAACAGACTATTCCACGAGCTTGTCGAAATCGCCGGTGTGGTAGAATTTGTAATTGTAGCCGTCGCGAAGGCAACCGACCCGGTAAAAAGTATTTCCACGCCTATCCTTAAAACGCCGGTATCGGGATAACCATTTGTAGGAATTGTCAACGTGATTGCATTTGTGGCTGGATTCTGAATTTTGACCAGACTTCCATGACCGTATGTCACGGTGCACGTCCCGCCGGCATCGGGTGCAAGTGTGCCTGTGAACGCCTGATATGCATTACTTTCGCTCGCATCCGCAAACCAGGCATTGCTTGTCACGGGATCGAATTTGATTACCTGGCCGGCGGCGGGCGCATTGGTGATTGTGTAAAGCACGCCATTGACATCCATTATTCGATTGGTCACAGGCCCGGCTGGGCCTTGCGGACCTTGTGCGCCATTGGCTCCATTAGTTCCCGCCGCTCCCTGCGGGCCCTGTTCCCCTTGCTGGCCTTGTGGGCCTGTAGCACCGTTCGTCCCCGCAGGCCCCTGCGGCCCTGTTTCCCCTTGCGGCCCCTGCGCTCCATCCAGCCCGTTGCTCCCGGCCGGAATGATGAAAGCAAATTGCGCGGCATTGCTTGAGCCGACATTCGTTACGACAACCGCGCTGCCCGGCACACCGTTGGAAGCCCAGGCAATTGAAATTGTTGCCGCCAGTCCGTCTGCACCGTTCGTCCCGGCAAGACCTTGCGGCCCGGTGGCGCCATCTGCCCCGTTTGTTCCTGCAGGTCCCTGCGGGCCAGGTGCGCCATTCATGCCATTTGTCCCGGCCGGGCCTTGCGGGCCTGTTTCGCCCTGCGGCCCTTGTGGCCCGGTGTTTTCATTCGTGGCGCACCCATACGCCAAGCGCGCGACCGGATCATAATAAAACCAGTTTGTCGAACTTGGAACATGGACGTAATTCGTCATGCTCAAGCCGATAGTGCCATAAAGAATATCGTTGGTTGGAACTGCTCCGGCCTGCGCGGCGGTGACGGCATGAGGATTTGCATTATTCGTTGCATGTGCGGCCGCCTGGTTTGAGACGATGTTAATATTGCTTTGCGCGACGGCGAGTTCAGCCGTAGAGGCCGCGCCGATAAGACCGGGCGTTATACCGTGCGGATTGGCGGCGGCGATATGATCGGCAAGATTTTCGGCATTGGTTGTGATATTGCATTCGGCCTGATCAACTCGGGTGCTGACTGTCAGAATCTGATTAATACTTCCCGAAATATCAGAGGTTGTTGCCAGGCCGTTTGCGGCGATTATTTTTGACTTTGACGGCGTTTCCCAATTCCCGTTTGTGTCAACCATCTGGGCAATATCGTTGGTCTGGACCGGAAAGTTGGTCGGCACTGTGCCGGATGGCGGGTTTGTCCAAGGCTCATTTGTATTATTTCCCCAGATGACCGGTACATACAGGCCGGTCACGGTGTTAATCAATGGGCTTGATTCCGTGATATTCGTTATCGTTGCGGCCGGCGTTATGTAGCCCGGCATTTCCGGCCAAGTGATTGTATAGGTCCCGGTCGGGATCAACGAAAGCGTGTAGCTGTTTGTGAATTGATAGCCATAGCCGGCCTCTGTATTCGTATATTCGCTGTTTGCCGCGGTTAGAGTCCAGACTACGTTTGAACCGGACGTGACGCCTGAAGCCACAACCGCAAGACTGTTCGAGTATGCGACAAAATAATTTGTCGAATACCAGTCGTAGGGGGCGCCGGTAATGGCAATGTTCGTTGCCGGCATTGCGTAATAGCCTTTCTTTTGCTCAAACGCGATTGAATATGTGCCAGTCGGAATTGCGGTCAAACTGACATTGCCGGTGTATGAGCCGCTTTCTCGCGCCGAATAACAAATGGTATTGGTAAATTCATTAACCGGGAAAGATGTCAGTTGCCATGCCGCGCTCGCACCGGCATTTAAGCCCGTAACCACGACATAAAGAGAGTTGGAATAGACATGATACCAGTTGGTGTAAACCAAGCCGTTATTTGCGACAACACGCACTTCAACAGGCGACGGATAAAAATCTTTGATGCGCAGGAAATTGATGTAATAAGTTCCGTCGCCATAGACATTATCAGGAGTTATATATCCCGAAGGGAAATTGGTCGGGCCGACCGGCGAGCCAAGTATTTTCCAGCGCGCGTTGTCCAGTACGTACGAATTGCGGGAATTGAAAATTTCGGCCGACATGCTGCTGTTGCTGGCGCAAAACAGAAAATAGCCTATGCTTCGCGCCTCGGAAATTTCGGCCAGCGCGATCAAAAAGAGAAAGAAGATTATATTACGAAAATATTTTTTAATCATATCAGTCCTCCGGATTTCCCCAGGTTTCGGTTTCTTTGCCGTCAATCAGGATTGGTATTTTCGCGCGCCATTTCCCGTCCGGGAACAGGTATTGCGTTCGACCGTCTTTCCGGCGCTCATAGGCCCCGTCGCCCCAGATCGGCACGTAATAAGCCTTCAGTGAAGCGCTTATATCCGTGACATTGACCGCGGTCAGAGGATCAACGGCGACTTTTTTGACATTAATATCCCAGGCGGCGATCGGCGTGGGCGAATAGGTCGGCGGTAATTGCCAGAGATAACCAGTCATTTTCAACGCCGCGTTTGTCGTTTTTAATAAAAGAGTTTTCAGCTCAACTGTCGCCAGATTAGCCCGCCAGCAGATCAATCCTTTTGCCGGATCGAATTGCCAGTCACCCGGCTGATTGAATTGCGAATTGAGCGACAGGACAGGATTTGGCGACGTTGGCGTGATGACCGAATCCATGCCGAAAAGGAATTCCGTGCCCACTGCGAAAGAATATGGCTTATCCGTTGCGCCCTTGTAGATCGTTGCCTGAAACAAGGCTTGAGTGCCGTAAAGCAACTCCATGCCTTGTGTTTCGTCGGGCAACTCCAGGCTCGTGTCAACCTTGATGCGTCGGCTTTGCGTATTTGCGTCAATGACAACCTCCACCGGCGTATATCTGTCTTCGGCCATTTACCACTTCCCTTCCGGGCATTTGTTTTCCGGCTGACTGCGCCAGCGGCCAAAACAACATCCTGCATAATGCTTGCAACCGAAGCCTGAATCCGTGGATTGACTGCAAGATTTACATACTTCAAACCTCTTTTTCCCGATTGGGTCTGTGTCCGGATTTGTTTCAACCCTGGCCGGGATGATTTTCCCTATGAATTGCCGGACAACCGATTGACCCGTTACAATTTTCCGTTCTTCAAAGCCGATGCCGGATTTATCCGCGTAAAATATTTCATTTCCGAGAATCGCGCATTTATAAGCGGCTTTGCCATCGCATTCGATTTTGTGTTGTTCTCCGGTTTGCAGGTCATGTTCGACAACGTAAATATCATCCGTGATTTCATCGTGAATGCTGATCAGTAATTTATCGGGATAATCGGGGCGATAGGATATGCGGTAAAAGTGAGAATTTGGAATTTTAATCTCGCGTTCTATTGTGTCGTCTATGATGTGGATTGTGCTCCGCTCCCCAAAAACAACGCGATTGCCATAGACGAAGCCGGTACTTGTATGGACGATTGATTCAGGCGGGGATAATTTATCCAGCGATGGCCCATCCATGCGGTATAGATAATACCTCCGGTCATCCGGCGCGAATCCTCCCACAAACGAAACATGCCAGCCGGCAGAGTCATACCATGCAGTTGGAGAGCACTCCAGCGTTGCATCCGACAAACCGGTTTCAATCCTGTGCTGTTCATTGTTCTTTTCATACATCAATTTCCAGACACGTGATTTATCGGCACAGCAGAAAAACAAAACGCGTTCCCCTCCCGGCCATGGAGCGAGAAACGGCATGTGTGTCATAAGTCCGCGATTATGTATTTGGTTGAGCATAATTTTACGGCCAGGTTGTTTCTTCGTCTGATACATAACATCCAATTTGGATTTCCATGAATCCGTCGTAGGCATAGCGCGTAGTAAAAGATTCGGGCAATCCCACAAGCTCGCCTTCCTCCGAAATACATCCGCTCGCATATACAACCCCGGCCCCTGTTTCCTTTAACCGCCAATAATCGCCTTCCGCGATTCCTTCGCCATGATAAGGCGCAAGGTTCCAGGTCGGATTAGTGGTGGTGTTGGTAATGGTCGAATCCAGAACATACGGCCGACAATTCCTGCTGCCGCAGCATTTTGTGCTGAGATTGTTCTTTCTTGCGAGCAAATGGCCGCTATTTGTGCATTTCAAACTCATTTAATCACACTTTGTTGCCTGGCCGCCTGATATCAGCGTCCAGCCCGATTCGACGCTTCCTGTTGCGAAATTCGCCGATACGGTTCTTGTCTTCTTTTGAAGTTGCCGCGATGCCGGGTCAAAGCGAACGTCCGTGACAATCTCTATTGTCTGCGGCTCATCGTTATCGCCGTTATCCGGCTGATCCGTTGCCGGGCCCGGAACTTCAATTGTCCAGAAGTTTCCATTGCGCTCAATTTTCGCATAATTCTGGTCCGGTTTGGCAACGGCGCAAAGATTGTTTAAAACCTGCGCAATATCCGACAAATCCTCATGCTCGCGTTTGGCTGTTTGAAAATGGCGTTTTGCTATCCCCGGATTGTCGCCCCACAAATATTTGCCTAAAAATGGAAAAGGCATATCAGCTCCATTCGCTCCATGCGCCGGTTTCTTTCATCGTGCCGTAAACGACGTATTCGCCCGGCGTTGTGTCATTAAACGAAACATTAGGCGCTCCTGCTTCTTCTAGTTTTTTTGCCTTCGCTTTCGCCACATTCTCGTTGGCTCCTTCGTATTTTGTCGTTGTTGACCTGATCCGCCGCGTTCTCGTTAATGTATTTGTCACGCCGTTAAGCGTTTGTTTGAACGTTTCGGTTTCAAGGTATGAGTCATAGCTTGAAATAGTTGCTTTAAGATTGTTCAGCCTCATTATCCCCTCGCCAGCCTTATGACCCTCGGAGAAACGACGAGGAATTTGACCGCCTCCGGCGCGATTGTGCCTTTGATTGGCGCGATATCGCTCATAAAGCCGCGGCGGTCGGTTGTGGCGTAATTCTTGATCAGCCCGTCTATGACCGCCTGCCTGTCCTGTTTCTGGAGAAGAAAAAGCGCCTGCTCATAGACTGCGGCATCATGGCGCGGAAAGTCGCCGTGATCGGTTTCCGTCTCGTCAAGCGATGTGTCGCCGATGAATTGTTCGATATCGCGCTTGGCTTGCGCTATGGCGGCAATTCGCCGCGATTCCGTAATGGTTGTCCATGCGCTTGAATTGACATGCACGCTCTCACCGAAATATTTGTTTGCGCCCGCTATATCAATCGCCATGTTTTATTTCACTCTGAAGCTATGGTTTTCTTTTTCTTGCGATCAGATTCGGCCGGGGATTCCTGCACGGGCTGAAATCCCCGTTCTTTCCATTCGGTTTGATCGGAAACATTGATTATGGCCGTTGTTTTGCCGTCCGTGACTTTTACTGTCGGTACTGATGCCATGTTTTCCTTTCCGTTACGGCGCTAATGTGCCGGAAACTGTTCCGGGGAACGTGATGACATTGGTATATCCAGCTCCCTTGTTTGTCACGATGCATAGACCGCCGCCGGTCGCATTGGTAAGGGCCGCCAGCGGGATATTTCCGCCAATGCTCGGGCCTAAAGTTCCCGCGGCATTCGTCATCCGCGCGACCGGGACGTTGCCCGTCAACTTTGTCGCGGCAAGATCGGAGATATTGTCGCTGCTGAACGGCCCGCCTGTGGCCGTAATCAGGCTCCAACCGTTCGTGGTCAGATTTCGAGCGACCCAAAGGGCATTTGAGCCGGATTCCTTGCCAAGCAGCAGTTCACCGATAAACCGCGGCGTAACTGCGGTAATGTTTGATTCCGCGATTGTGCGCGGCTGATAGACCTTGCCTTCATAGAAGCCGCCGCCGGTCGGCAACGATATATCCTCCAAAGCCAATACGCCGCCCGCAAGCAACACGACAAACATGGTCAAAATATTTTTTCTCATATCCAGTATTCCCTTCTCTTAAAGAGCAGCCCGGTTTGATCCGGGCCGCTCGATTTTCAATTTCATGGTTTATCGTGCGCCTTAGCCGCAGAACAGCGCGCCGCCGTCGGGCTGGATCACGCGGCAAGCGACAAACACGTCATAGACAATGCTGTCGGAAAGGCTGGTGATGGAGCTATCCATCGAGACGCGGATGGAAACGCCGTCGAACATTTCCACGGCAGACCCCTGGGCCAAAGGCGTGGGCGCAACGATCGCTCCGGCGACCGCATACGGATGATAGACCAGGTTGCTATAGCCGGCCGCCTCAAACGTGATGGCCGCGCCGTCAGCGGCTTCAGTCGCCAAAACAGGCGTGATAAGCAAGTCAACCTCGTTGGAGGCTATTGCCGCGTCCTTGCGGACAACGTAACGGGTAGAATCCCCTGCTATCGTGAAGACAGTTCCTGCATATATCGTGCCGGTAGTGCTGGTGATGCCGTCAATGTGCAGGGTATCTTCTCCGGCCGTAACTGTTCCATCAACGAGCACGGTCCCAGCAATATCATTCGCGGATGCTGACCGGCTGAACGAGCCAAGATTGGCGTCGCGCATAAACAGGAAACCGTACCGGTTGCAAAGAACGGCATCCCTCAAAGCGGCGGGAGCATCGGCCCCGTAGTCGCTTGACGTGAATTGCGCCAACTGGCTGAAGGATTCCTCCGCCGTGGTGTCAACCAAAGCAACGCGGCCATTCTGAATAACCTTGAGATCGTTCAGTTTTTTCGAGGCCGCGGCAATATGCGCCAGGGTGCTGGGGCGATTGCCGACCGTGCCGGTCAGGTTTTTGCGAAACACTTGCATATTGCGCAGGAAAAACTTGTCAATACTTTCCTGAATGCCCTGGATATTCGGCACTGTGACCAGGCGCGTAAAGTCGGAGAGCTCCAGGCTTTTCTGCTTCGAGGTCAGGTCAACGCGTTTGTAAAAATGTTTTTCCAGCGTCAGGTCAACTTCGCTCTCGGTCATGTCGCTGGCAACCGTGGTGCCAGTGAATTCGCTCGCGTCGGACACGGCCGGCGGGACGGTGACTTTGACCGAATCGCCGATTTTGGCCGCAGTGAACATCTTCTCTTTGTCGCGGGTGATCAGATTGCCGACCAGCAGGCGGTTTGAAATGGCAATGGCTGCGTCTCGCGCAACCATGGACGGAGTGACAAATGTATTACCCATGATATTTTTTCCTTATTAAATGATTCCCCGCTTTTTCAGATCGGCGGCTCTTTCGACCGCGCTCATCTGATCAACGGGCTTTTGTTGTGAATATGAAGTTCCGCCAGTTCCGTCCTTCGGGGGATTCCCGGCGCCGTGGCCGCTGGTGTCGGCCAGAATGGCTTTGTTGGATGCCTTGAATTTATCAATGACCGGCTTGACCAAGTCTTCGGTGTCAAGGTCTTCGTCCTTAATCTCGACCAGGGCTTTTTCAATGCCAAGGCGTGGGATATCGGGGTCCAGACCGTCAACGAATTTGAAACAGGACATGATTTTACCGATCTTACCGGAGCGAATCATTTGCCGCTTTTCGCTTTCAAGCTTTGCATAAGCCGCGTCTTTATCGGCCAGACTCTTTTGTAGCTTTTCAAGCTCCTTCGACAGTTTTTCGAGTTCCGGTTTATTGGCATTGGCTTTTTCCTCGGCCTCGGCGCGTAACGTTTCGATGTCCGCGTTGAGTTTCTGCAACTCCGTTTCCTTCTCGCGTAACTTTGCCTCTGCCGATTTACGGGCGGCTGCGGCCGTTGAATTGACGACTTTGTCGGGGTCATAAGCCGCGACAAAGGCTTTCTCCTCATCGGTCAACGTTTCGCCCCTGGTTACTTTTGCCAATAATTCCTTGATATTCATGGTATCCTTCCTGATGTCCGCCTGTGACACCTGTCACTGGCAGTCCGCCATTGGCGGTTGCGCGGCATCATGACCGCGATTCCGGCTGTTTACGCCCAGCCGCTTCGGCGATTATTACAGTCAAATTTTGCTTTTCACGTATAGCCGGTTTGTCAACCACGCGAAGCGCGTGGCAAGCCTGTTTATTCTTTTAGCGGTATGATTTGCGTTGTTTCTTGTTCCATCGCGTCAATTTCCGCGTTGATTTTGGACTTTGTTTTCTCGTCTATGCCAACGAGCTTATCGAGGATTTGAATGGCGGCTTTCTGGATTTCTTTCCGGCCGGATTGCGGCAAGTCCATTTTGCCGAGTTCCGTCAAGGTCGCCATGTCCTCGGTTAAATCCGACACGTTGAATGCCTTGCCATATTCGGGAGAATATTCCGAGAACGTGTTATCCAGTTGGCGGGAAATCGTTATTGCTTTCTGTTCCGTTTCCTGAAGCAGAACAGCCCGTTCTTTCAGAACTGCTTCCGGGTCAAGCTGGTCCCACTGCTTGGCTTCCGCGCTTTCCACCAGGCGCGAATCCGGGTTTTTCATTGCCAGGCCGACAATGTCAAAGAGTTCCTGCCGCCTTCGGGTTATTTCATCGGGAATCGTCTTCATTCCGTCGGATGGCGGCATGATGTAGCGGGCCTGTCCATTTGCTTCGACCGGTTCCAAGATCGGATAATTCAGTCCCCTGACAAGTTCAAGCGCGGCTTCGCCGGATATTTTCAAAGCGTCGGTAATCAACGCCAGCATGTCCGCCGGCAAGATGAGTTGCGGATAAACGGATTGGTATAAACTTTCATTGTGAACGCTGTCGAGGTTGAGAAGGCTTGCCTGGATCGCCTCCACGTCGTCAAACCACCATGCATCCGCCGATGACAAGCCTCCCAGCACAAACGGCACAATATTGGCCGATATATGGAATTTTTCTTCCCGTTCGATTTTTTCCGGTTCTTCCGGCTTCAGCCACAGCCGTGTTCCGCCGCCCCGCTTCCAGATCGTTCTCAACGGCTGATTGATTGCCGGTTTGGAAATGTCCGCGTTTTTATAGACATTCTGTTCTGTTATCAGCCATTCGAGTTTTCCATCCTCGCCGAAATGCCAGTCAACAACCTCGGTCGGGTGCCAGAATGTCCAATATATCCTGTCACCGCTGGTTTCTTTCTCGGCCTGGCTTCTGCTTCGCGGCTGGCTGTTCTCGTCCGGTATCGGTAAGGAATTGCGGTCAATCCCCAGCCAGCACCAGCGGCAGGCCGTGGTCGTGGTTGACACCTGGCGCATGAGATCATTAATTGACATGCCAGTCCGGGTTGCGTCCGCATTGAAGGCCGGGTCTATTTTCTCGCGCTTAACTTCGGTCGAGAAAACATATTGATTGATCTTTGCACAGATTCGTGCGGCATAATTGATCAGGAAGGCGCGGGACTGTCTGCCTTCGGTCTGGCCTTTTTTCGATATGCCGCTCCAGGACACATCGCTTTCAAAAGGCAGGCGTGACAGGCGTTGGGCGATATATGCGGAGCCGCCATTGACGGCAAGCTGGTTCAGCCGCAGTTGCTTTAAGCGGCTGGCGTGAATTATATGCGATCGCGCCAAGCGCGGGTCTTTGTTGTCTGACATTATGGCCTCCCGAACATAGCCAGAATGTCAACTGACTTAGGAATCTAGAAAAAATAACTGTCACACTTTTGGCAAAATTGAATAATTCCATTCGCCATGAAAAGAGTTCGGTTTAAGACATACGGCACTCATCTGTTCCTTGGAAACTTTTACTCCGGACAAATACCGGTTGGTGTCAAGAGCGGCCATGATTTTC
>Ga0074199_1001350_pt1 | contig 22400 bp, 17 predicted proteins | sample EPASupsiteSAE347_FD_64528 | JGI IMG/M metagenome (GOLD analysis project Ga0074199, IMG submission 64528) | Bioremediated contaminated groundwater from EPA Superfund site, New Mexico - Sample SAE3-47 | ecosystem: Environmental > Aquatic > Deep subsurface > Groundwater > Contaminated ... | reverse complement strand
CTAATATTGACTTTTTCTGAGAATTGTGTAATATCTAATATAGATGCAATGGGATCTTAATCTGATTTTATTGTGTTTTTTTATTCTTTGGGATAATAGCGACTATGGGCAATGTCCATGGTTATATTTGAATGTTCATTACAAAAGGGGAGATTTCTAATGAACGAAGGGGTCAGTCAACTTGTAGAGGAATGTTTTGAAATGATTGTTGGTGCCAAAAACAGGTACTGTACCAGCGAATGTTGCGCAAATAACGAATGTGGAATGAGGGTGCTCAAAAACAAGAATTGCGCTTTGATGAGCTTTTTCGTTGGCTATATTCGCAAGGTTGATCAAGGATATGATAGTATTACGCGTGGTGATATCGTTATTGCCATGTACCCCTTTGTGAGACTTGGGGACGGAATAGAATTTGACGATTTGCATCGATATTTGCAATCTGGTGGCTGGAAAAAGGTCAGAAAGGCTCACCATTTTAGTAAGCATGGCGGGTCGGTCAAGATGAGGGTTGAAAAAAGGAATGATGGTGAAGACTTGGCTTACTGTCTTGTCGCCGTTGATGTTCTTCGCGAAAAAATAAATAACCGCGCTTAAAAAGTGCAAGGCTATCCATTGAAATGAATAGCCTTATTTTTTTTGAAAATATTTGTAATTTTATATTGCCCAATCGTCGATCTTATCCAAGTCGGAGTTTTTGATACCTAGTCCTTTTTCGCGCATGATGCGAAAAGCATCATGCGGTCGGCCGAGGTAGTAAGCTTTTTTGTCTACCGGGTAAATATAGTAAGCTCTGCCTTTGTCTTCGACGTCGATGAGGATTTTGCCGAGCATTTTTGTGGGGAAAGTTTTGTAGTTGGTGATATAGGCGTGGTTGACACCAAGACCGAGCTTGCGCATTAGATTGAAAGCGTCTTCGGGGCGGCCAAGAAAATAGCGACGATTATCAACGGGGTAAACATACCAAGCCTCGCCATTTTTTTGGATTTGCAATAGAATCTTTCCGGACATTTTTTTGGAAAAAATTTGAGCAGCTCTTACAGCGGAAGAATTGCCAAAAGTCATAAAGCTTTGGTATTTTTCCTTGAAGATATTTTCTGCATAGCCATCAGCGGTTAGGATTTGGGCTGTGCCTGTAGCGATGGTGAATTCGGTCTTGCCCGACTTCAGGGATGTAAAGGTAATGGCAAAAATCTGACCGGCCGTATCTTTGAATTTAGCTGGATTGCCACCGCCGAATTCAATCGTGCCAGCTGTATTGGAAAACTTCGGCTCTTTTGTCCAGAGAGTAAATATCGATGGCTTTTTATTGATGCTTTTTACTTTCAAGAATTTCGGATCAAACTTGATAATCGCTTCAGCCGCATTAATGCCGGCGCCACCACCACTATTAACGATGAGACGTGTGGTCATATCCTTGCCAGCGGTAAAAACGCCACTGCCCGAGGACAGAAAAATTCGCGCCTCCTTGGCGGACACTTTCATAATCGGCGCCAGAATAAGAGAGGTGATTAATAGAGTTTTGAAGATTTTTTGTGGAGTTTTCATGCTATTATTTTAGCAAATTTTTTTGAAAAATGAAAGAATAATAAAAAAAGCACGTAATAACGTGCTGATTTTTTGTGTGCTCGCAGATGGACTTGAACCGTCGACCCCGGCTTTATAAGAGCCGTGCTCTAACCAACTGAGCTATGCGAGCGTATTTTTGTTATTTTAATTTTCACCAGTGCTCCCCGCCCAAGGCGGGTCAGCCTCGGGCTGATAACCAACTGAGCTATGCGAGCGTAAATTAAAAAAGACTATTTTTTAGTCATTCTTTAATAATAATATCATTGAAAAGTATTTATTTCAAGGTGGTGCTATTGTCCCATTCTGCCAAGATTTTCCTTGATAGTTTCTATTATCTCACTTTCTGCTTCTTTCGGATTTTTAGCTAGAGTAATTCGAGAGAAGCTTTTGGTGCCGACGGGGTTGTATTTTTTGACTAGGTCGAGACTGTTGATGTTTTTCATAGTGTGAATGATCGCTCGGGTGACGACTTGGTCGTTTAGCTCGGATTCAAAGATGATGACGATGATTATTGCCTGTGGGATATTTGTAATCAATTCATTGATGACTTCCGGTATTTCATCTTCATTGGTATTAGTTTTAAGCAAGTCATTTTTAGTTAAGACAGACCACACCAGCTTGTTGTCGTTTGCGCTGGATAACCTTGCAAGAACGCGACCCCAGAGCTTAAGGATGTTTAATGAGCGAGAGCGATAAAGCTTGCTGACGATTTGTTCACGTCGGGCGCCTAGGCTAATCAATTGTGATGATATTGAGAGCACTTGTGGCGTGATGTTTTGCGTTTTGAAATTATTGGTTTTTGAGATAATGCCGGCCAAGATACAGGTGGCAATATTCTCATCGATTAAATCTTTGTAGGTATCAGTTAAAAGATTAAAAACAATTTCTGAAGTAGAAATATTTGTTAACTCGGTTTTGTTAATTTGACCATAGCCTTCGTTGTTGGAATGATGATCAATATTGATAATCGGCGTTTTGTAAAAAAATTCCGTATCGCGGTCATAAATACGACCTAGTGATTCGAGGTCGGGAGTGTCAAAAGTAATAATCAAGTCATATTTGAATTCGCCGGCGCGGGAAGTGATGTTCTCGTGCGTGAAAAAGCCGTCGCTCGGATAGACGATAAATTCGATGGAGTGCTCCTCTTTCTTGTATTTGATTTTTTCAATTTTGGAATTGGTAGTATCAAGCGAGATAATGAATTTGCGGAGGTTCTCGATATTTTCTTTGATATCGTTGTAATTTGGCAAAAATTTAAAAGTGTCAGCTCTTTCCAGTTTTTCCGCGGCAATATCGAATTTTTTGTCCATTTTTTTCAAAACCATGCCAAAAGCCAAGGCGGAAGCCACGGCGTCACCACTCCAAGTTTTATTGAAAGTGAGCAGAATGTTTTGAGCTTTCTTGATTTGCTCAAAAATTTGTTGGTCTTGAGTTAACATAATTCGAAGTTTTTTGCCACGGAAAAAATGGCTGGTTGATGTATTTCTCCTAATATTAGGTTAAATAATTTATTCATACCAAGCTTGGGAGGGGATAAAAAATGATTAGTTATTACTGTTTTTATAATAATATATCAATATAGATGATAAAAAACATTGTGTCAATAGTAGTTTCAGCGCCTTATCTTGATTTTTCTAGCTAATACTATTATAATAACCCTATAATTCAATAATATATTGGTCCTATAATGGTATAGGATTTTTTTTGAGCATTTATGTCTATTTTTACGAAAATATTTGGTGATCCCAATTTAAAGATAATCAAGAGCTTGCAACCGATCGTTGATCAAATTAATGCCTTAGAAGCGAAATACACAGCTATGAGCGCTGAGGAGCTTCGCGGTGTGACTGCGAAATTCCGTACTGAGTTGGGAATTCAACCAATTGTTAATTATCAATTGCAGGCTGCCGAGGAAAAGAATAAGGACGACAAGGCAAAGCTAGAATTACAGGAAAAGCTTAATGCGCTCTTGCCAGAGGCCTTTGCAGCGGTACGCGAAGCGGCGAGACGAACAGTGGGGCAACGACATTATGATGTGCAACTGGTCGGTGGTATTATTTTGCATCGCGGACAGATTGCTGAAATGAAGACTGGTGAAGGTAAAACTTTGGTGGCGACTTTGCCCTTGTATTTGAACGCTTTGACCGGGCAGAGTGTGCAGTTGATTACCGTGAATGATTATTTGTCCAAGGTGGGTGCCGGTTTGACCGCACGTATCTACGAAGCCTTGGGAATGACAACTGGTGTGATTATTCATGAGAGCGCTTTGCAGTATGATCCGGAATATACCAACGACGCGGAGACGGAAGAAAAATTAAAACACTTCAAGCGCGTGCCTCGCCAAGAAGCTTATCGTTGCGACGTGGTCTATGGCACGAACAATGAATTTGGTTTTGATTATTTGAAAGACAATATGGTCGCGAGCTTGGACCAGATGGTGCAACGCGGTTTTTATTATACCATCGTCGATGAAATCGATTCGATCTTGATTGATGAAGCGCGCACGCCTTTGATTATTTCCGCACCAGCTGAGGAGTCGACGGATAAGTATTATAAATTTTCAGAATTGGTAAAACAATTGGTAGAAAATGAAGATTATAACGTTGATGAAAAAATGAAGGCAGCGACTTTGTCTGAGGCGGGAATTTCGAAAATGGAAAAATGGCTGGGCGTGGAAAATATTTATACCATCGGCGGTATTCGCGAGGTGCATCACATCGAGCAAGCCTTGAAGGCGCATGCCTTGTTCAAGAATGAACGCGATTATATCGTGAAAGACGGCGAGGTGATTATTGTTGATGAATTCACCGGTCGTCTTATGCACGGTCGTCGTTATAGCGAGGGACTACACCAAGCAATTGAGGCCAAAGAAAATGTAAAGATTCAACGCGAATCACAAACTTTGGCGACGGTTACTTTCCAAAATTATTTCAGACTTTATGAGAAGTTGGCCGGTATGACTGGCACGGCAGCAACGGAGGCGGAAGAATTCCACAAGATTTACAAATTGGAAGTAGTCTCAATCCCGACGAACAAACCGAATGTGAGAAACGATCAAAATGATTTGATTTATAAAACCGAACAAGGGAAATTTATGGCTGTTACTTTGGCGGCTAAGGAGTTGAGTCAGCAAGGCCGACCGGTTTTGATAGGTACGATTTCAATCGAGAAGAATGAGCTTTTGGCAAATTTTATGGAGCGCGAAGGTTTGCGTCCGAATGTCTTGAATGCCAAGAATCACGACAAAGAAGCGCGCATTATTGCCGATGCTGGTCGTTTGGGCGCAATCACGATTGCCACTAATATGGCTGGTCGTGGCGTCGATATCATGTTAGGTGGCGTTGAGCCAGCTAAGGATAGCCCTGAGCATGCTGAGTGGGTGGAGAATAGCAAGAAGGTTAAGGATTTGGGAGGTTTGCACGTCATCGGCACCGAGCGTCACGAGTCTCGTCGCATCGACAATCAACTTCGTGGTCGTGCCGGTCGTCAAGGTGATCCTGGTTCATCACAATTCTTCGTCTCGATGGATGATGACTTGATGCGTATCTTTGGTGGGGATCGTATGAAGTCGATTATGACCAGTTTGGCTTTGCCAGAAGATATGCCGATTGAGAATAAACTAATTTCCAGGTCAATTGAATCCGCTCAGAAAAAAGTAGAAGGCAATAACTTTGATATTCGAAAACATTTGGTTGATTATGATGATGTAATAAATAAGCATCGTGAAGCGATCTACAGAAAGCGTCTTGAGATTTTAAGCTTGTATGAAATTAATCGCTCCTTGGATGGAAAAAAAGAATCTGAGGAACAATCTTCAATTACGAATTACGAATTACGAAATAATGAAGAGAAGCCAAAAACTTTGAGTGATATTGTTTTGACCATGGTTGAGAACGAAGTTGAGCAAGTGGTGGCTTTTCATACCGCAGCCGATGAGATTAAGGATTGGAACGTCGCCGAGATTTATCAAACCATGACAACAATTTTTCCAGTGGGCGAACAGCTCAAAGAAGATTTGCAAAAGAAATTTTTGGAAGGCGATCACAAGTTTGACCGAGCGAAGGCGCGCACGGAAATCATCGAACATTTATTTGGCATGGCCAAGAATGTTTATGACGAGTTGCAAGTGCGCATCAAAGACTTGGGCGTAGATTGGAGCGATATCGAGAAATCAATCTTGATACGCGCCATCGATATGATGTGGATTGAACATTTAGAAGCCGTGGCGAGCGTGCGCCAAGGCATCGGCCTACGTGGTTACGGACAACGCGACCCTTTGATCGAATACAAAAAAGAAGCTTTCGGTCTTTATAATCAGCTTAATAATTTGATCGATAAAGAAGTAGTTTATAGCATTTATAAGATCGGTATGATGCATGGCGGTCAAGCGCAAGAAATCAAAGCGCCAAGCCTGCTTGACCAAGCGAAGCAATTTAGCGCGCCCGAAAAAACCATGAGCGCCAACTCATCCAGTTTTGCCGAGTTTAAGAAAGAAGACAGTGTTGGTCATCGCGAGACCGTTGACCTTATTCACGAAAAAGTTAAGGATGAAGAGGGAAATAAGGTCGGACGCAACGACGCGTGTCCTTGTGGCTCTGGCAAGAAGTATAAAAAATGCTGTGGTAAATAATTAAACATAGTATGTCATTTAAAAACGTCATTATTACGAATAAGGAGAAAATATCTGAAATCAAGAAACGGATTGCAGCTGACGGTTTGGGAAAATTGCACATCGTTTCTGATTTTGATAAGACTCTAACCTCTTGTTTTGTGAATGGCACAAAAATTCCTTCATTGATTTCCATTCTGCGTGATGAAAAATATCTGACGCCTGATTATTCAGAAAAAGCGCAAGCTCTGTATGACAAATATCATCCGATTGAGATTGATCCGAATATTCCGGCAGATGAAAAGCAATTGCAAATGCATAATTGGTGGAGTGAGCACTATAACTTATTGATCAAATCAGGATTAACCAAAGATGATTTGGCGCGAGTGGCGGATTCGGAAAAGATTTCTCTTCGCGGCGGCGCGATTGAGTTTATGGATTTCTTGCAAAAACATGAAATACCGTTAGTAATCCTGTCTGCGGCCGGACTTGGTTTTGAAACGATACAAATGTATTTAGAAAAACATAAGGTTTTGCATCAGAATGTTCACATCGTTTCAAATACTTTAAAATGGGATGAGAGCGGCAAGGCCGTTGGCGTCCAAGAGCCGATAATCCATACATTCAATAAAAATTATTCTGTTGTCAAAGATCAGCCCTTTTTCAAAACGATCAAAGAAAGAAAGAATATAATTTTATTGGGTGATGGAGAAGGTGATGCGGCGATGGTGGCGGGGTTTGAATATGACAATATTATCAAGATCGGATTCTTAAACGAAGGCGTGACGGTTGATCTGGAAAAATACAAAAATAATTATGATGTCTTGATCTTGAATGACGGACCGATGGATTATGTGTTGAAATCTTTTACCAATCTTTTTGATATCGTGATATTGAACGATTCGCCGATGGATTATGTTAATTTGCTTTTGAAAGAATTGGTCTTATCAAGATAATATTAAATTTATGTCCAAACGACTATTTATAATCCATGGCTGGGAGGCGGATCCGAATTGTAATTGGTTTCCGTGGTTGAAGCGGGAGGCGAGCAAGGTTGGTTTTGAGGTTTTTGTGCCGGCGATGCCGAATACGGAGCATCCCGTCAGAGCCGAATGGATTGCATATCTGAAGGAATTAGTCGGAGCAGTTGACGAGAACACTTATTTCGTCGGTCATAGCTTGGGAGTAATAACGATTTTGAAATTTTTAGAGCAGATACCAGCAGGACAAAAAGCGGCGATGGCGATACTGGCGGCGGGTTTTTCTGAGTCATTGGGCGTCCCAGAGCTAGAGAGCTTTACCGATGCGCCCTTGGACTATAAAAAAGTCAAAGCGAGTGCGGAAAAAATTATTATCTATCAATCTGATAATGATCCCTTTATTCCGCTCGCCAGTGCTGTCAAAATGCAAAATGAATTTAATTCCGACCTGAGAATCATTAAAAACGCGAATAGCCCGGAAGAGGATTTGATACAGCGAGGGAATCATCTTAATGAAGGTACGGGTAATTTCGCCTTTCCGGAAATATTAGAAGATTTAGTTAATTATAAAAATGTTTAAATATCAATCACTGACAAAAAAGAAAGATTTTGACGAGCTCTTCGCCCGCGGTCGCGTCCGGAAGAGTAATTTTTTGCTGTTAAAATTCCTGCCCAACACCGATGGCGACACAAAGGTCGCTATTATTGTTAGTAAGAAAATTTCTAAATTGGCGGTAGTGCGTAATCGTAATAAAAGAAAAGTGCGTGCGGCTTTGCAGACTGTTGAATTGAAAGCCGGTTTTAATTACGCGGTGATTGTTTTGCAAAACGTGAGCGAGGTGAAGCAGATGGAATTAGAAAAAGACGTTGCATCTTTAATTTCCGTGAGAAAATAATAATAAGTTTGATGTAATTGTTGTAAAAAATACGCGGTCGCGTAAAATTTACAACAATATTTTTTATGAACAATTTCTGGCAAAAAATAAATAAACCTTTTTACTGTCTCGCACCCATCGCAGGGGTGTCTGATTCGGCTTTTCGGCAGATGTGTAAGTTATATGGCGCGGATGTGGTGTATAGTGAGATGGCGTCGGTGAATGCGCTTAGTTTTGCGCCGGAAAAGACTTTGGAGATGTTGCGATTTGAAGAATCGGAACGGCCTTATGTCGTGCAGTTGTTTGGGAGTGAGGAGGGGAATTTTGAAAATGCCGTGCGGATTATTGAGAAGGAAATCAAGCCGGATGGGATTGATATTAATTTTGGTTGCCCCGTGCCGAAAGTAGCGAAGCAGAATGCGGGAGCTGAATTAGCGAAGGATTTGGTGCAATCTCGTAAAGTCGTTGAGGCGGTAGTGCGGACGGCGACGGTGCCGGTGTCGGTGAAGATTCGGAAGAAAGTGGGAGAGGTGGATGCTTTACAATTTTTGGATAATATCAAAGACTTGGATGTTGCTGCGGTGATGATTCACGGACGGGACTTGAAGCAGATGCACACGGGCGAGGTGGATGCAGACATTATCAGGCAAGCGCGGAATCATTTTGGCGGAGTTATAATCGCCAACGGCGGAGTTAAGGACGAAAAAAGCGCACGGGAACTATTGGTTAATTCTGGGGCAGATGGTCTTGGCATTGCCCAGGGCGCGTTCGGTAAGCCTTGGCTTTTTCGTCAATTAAAAATTAAAAATTACGAATTACAAATTGAAGAGATATTTGAAATTGCTTCGCAACACGCCGAGTTAGCATTTAAGTTAAAAGGAAAGACCGGGATTTTGGAAATGCGGAAACATTTGTGCTGGTATGTGCAAGGCTTGCCGGGCGCCAGAAAGATTCGGGAAGAATTTGTGAAAGTAGAAACTTTGGATGACATCAAAAATATAATCAAAAAGAATGCCTAGGGCATTCTTTTTTCTTTCATTCGTAATTCGTAATTGATAATTTTTAATTAACCGAAGGAGTTAGAGCCATTTTTTCTTTTTGAAAAATAGAAGCATGGACGAGCCGCCGATAAACATTAAGCCGATAATTATCCAGAAACCGTACGGGTCATTTATGAACGGCATACCGCCTTCGATTTTCATGCTGAATACAGCGGCGAATAGCGTGAGCGGAAAGACGATGACGGAAAAAATAGTCAGGGTTTTCATGATGTCGTTCATATTGTAATTCATTAATGATTCATTAGTGCTATTCAGGACCTCGATCATTTCTTTTTGGTTTTCCAATGACTCCCAAATGCGCTTTGATAATTCTAATAAGGTGAAATAATATTTGCGTATCTCGGAATCTTCGACTAGTTCGGTTTCGGCTTGTGTTAATTTTTTGATAATATTCTTGTGGCTTTGCATAATACGACGAGTGCTGATAATATTACGGCGCAAGAATAAAATGTCAGAAACGGCTTTTTTGGTCTGTTGCTCAAAGATTAATTTTTCGACATTGTTGATTGATATACTCATTGAATCAAGGACTTGGTAAGTGCTGATCATTAATCTCTCAAGTATCTCGTAAAGCAACACGGCTGTAGATTCGTGCTTGGTGGAGAGTAGTCTCTCACCGTCTTTTTTGCAAATACTAAAAAAATCATTCAAGACTTTGACATTTTCATGCAAGGTGACAACATAGTCCTTGCCAACGAAGAATTCGATCTCGGTTGAGTGAATCGAACCATTGCGCATGGCTGGAAAATGAAGAATTAGGAAAAGATAATCGCTACCACGTTCAACTAGTGGTCTTTGCGCTATTGCTTTTGTTGAAGAGGCTTGCAAGTGTGCAAGTGAAAAATTATGTTTTTCGCTTTGTCGTAAATACTGGATTTCAGCTTTGCCTGGATCGGTTATATTTAACCACGTCAATTCCCCCCCGGTTGTATTGGGGTTGTCAATAGTAACTTCATGAATGTTTTTGGATATTTTTTTGTAGTTGGACATTTTGTTGTGATGTGGAAAACTTATTTGATTATATTATAACATAATTTATTAAAAAATCGAAATTGTTTTTTTGTTATCAACGGTGTATATAATTGTGTATAAAATGTGGTTATATCTCCTTTTTATTTTACCTTAAAATATGTTATAATAATCAGTGTTAATAACTTTTATTCGACGAAAAAAATAACGTCGCGATTTTTTATGGCTGATGATAAGAATTTTGCCAATCTTGAAAGAAAAGAGGTGGTTGTTGGTAATTTGGAAATAAAGAATAATCAAGAGAACCTTAATTTGCCCGAAAAGGAGAATGTTTTTGATGGTGGGCAAAAAACGGAACAGGCGGTCAGTGAAGTGGCAGATGCGATTCGAACCGAGGGTGAGTTTGGCAATATCCAACCGATTGGCGGTTTTGCAAGCCAGAACACCAAAAGACAAAAGGAAATTGAGGATATTATGTCGCAGGATGTGCGTGATATGTATATGCAAATGACGCCAGATAAGCAAAAAGAGTTCAAGGTAAAAGGCGAAGAAACGGCCAAGGAAATTAACAATATGTTGGATAGGGCGAAATTCGAGGTTGGAAAAATTATTGAATTATTAAAAAGATGGTTGTTAATTATTCCCGGGGTAAACAAATTCTTCATTGAGCAAGAGGCGAAAATCAAAGCCGATGAAATCATCAGGTTAAAAAATCTTTAATCCTAATATTGCAAATGGCGTTTACGAAAAAAAAACACACATTAAACATCCAGGGAGGCGGTAAATCCTCTCGTTTTATGGTTGATTTGGCAGCCGGTTTACGAAGGGAAGAGGAGCTTTTGTTAAAAAAAATTGAAACAGAACGAAATAAATTCAGTTTTAAAAAATCTTTGCCAAGTTTCAGTTTTAAGAAATTTTTAAAAGGCATAAAAAACATCTTGCCTAATTTTTCGAATTATTATTATTTCTTTTTTTATAAAAAATACAAAAAATTATCTTTTTATTTTTTGTTCAATCTGATTTGTAAAATTAGCTACGGCACTGGTTGGCTCGTCGTGTTCGGAATCCGTTTTTTCTTCTTGACTTTTGTCTTTGCATACAAGAAAACTCATGATCGCATCGCTTTGTGGGCACGCATTCGTCGTGAGGCGCGCATTGCCAAAGAGCAGTATCTGCAAACGGTACGACCGGTGCTGCGAAAGGATTCAGCGGTTGAGAGACCCTTAGAGAGTTTTCGGTTTGATATCAGGAACATTATTCCTAGCTTGCAGTTTTCTTCCATTAGACGCGTAGTGACTTTCGCTATATTATTATTGGCTTTGATTTTGCCCTTGAAAGCATATTTGCATTACCGTGATTTTTTGAAATTCAAAGGTGAAGTTTTGGGCGTGTCAGCGTCAGCGGTTGATAATATGAAAAATAGCTCCGGAGACATTTCAAACTTGAATTTTGATGAGGCGACGAAGAATTTTAATAAGGCTGCCGATAATTTTCGGACAGCGCAGAACGAGATCAAAGAAGTGAATGCGGTCTTTGGCGCTTTGGCCAGGGTGGTACCGAACAGGAATATCAAATTGGCTGCCCAGGCAGATTTATTTTTACGAGCGGGTGAATTGACGGCAAGTATCGCCAATCGCATCGGCGGTTCTTTGGATTTGTTCGAGTCACGCGATTTAAAAATAAAAGATGTTTTGAATATTATTTATGAAAATTTGAATAGCTCAAATGCAGAGATTGTTGAACTGGGGGAGATTTTGAGAAAAATCGATTTGAATAATTTGCCCGATGAATATCGTGAGAAGGTGAGCATGTTTCAAGAGAGCTCTGTTAATATTGCGAACTTGTTCAATGAGGTGACGAGATTGATAGATGGCACGAGACAGATTTTGGGTTTTGACCAGGATCGCCGTTATTTGATTGTTTTTCAAAACAATACCGAAATGCGCGGCAGTGGCGGCTTTATCGGCAGTTATGCCTTAGCCGATTTTCATAATGGGGAAATGATAAACTTAGAAGTGCCGACTGGCGGTAGTTATGATACTGAGGCGGGCTATCTCGAACGCGTAGCCGCACCTGAGCCATTGCAATTAGTCAATCCGCTTTGGCATTTTTGGGACGCGAACTGGTGGCCGGACTGGGCATTATCAGCAAAAAAGCTGATGTGGTTTTATGAAAAGAGCAACGGTCCGACAGTGGATGGCGTGATTGCAGTAACTCCAAATGTAATGGATGATTTGTTGAAGATTATCGGTCCTTTGGATATGATAGAAAAATATGGCGTGGTTATCGCAAGCGAAAATTTTTGGGATGTGGTGCAAGATGTCGTGGAGAAAAAGCCCGAAATCGCAACAACGACGGTGGCAACATCATCTTTGGCTAAAGTAGTTGAACAAAAACATGAGCCAAAGAAGATTATCGGCGACATGATGAATTTGATCATGGCTAAAGCGTCGAAGGAGTTAAATAGAGAGGATTTTTTACGTATCCTGAACAGTGCCTATCAAAATCTCAATCAAAAGCAAATTCTAACCTACTTCGTCGATGAGGATTTGGAGAAATTAGCGAGTGATTTCGATTGGGCTGGTCTTATGAAAGATGTCGATGGAGATTATTTAATGGTGGCTAATAGCAATATCGCCGGCTTCAAGACGGACAAAAAGATTAAGGAAAACATTGCCCTGTCTCGCGAGGTTTTGGTTGATGGCAGCATCGTGAACACGCTCACAATCCAGAGACGACATACAGGCATTCGCGGTGATGAGCATGTGGGAGTGCGCAATGTGAATTGGATGCGAATTTATGTGCCGGAGGGCAGTGAATTTATCAGTGCTGATGGTTTTAGTCAACCTGATGGTAAATTTTTTGAAAAGCCAGTGGAGACGTGGAAAAAAGACGAAGATGTTATGCGAGGCGAGGGCACATTCAGTATTGATGGCGTTAGCAATACCAAAGTATACAAAGAATTAGGAAAGACCGTTTATGCGAATTGGTCTATGGTTGATCCGGGTGAGCAAGTTTTGATTACCATAAAATATCGTTTGCCGTTTAAAATAAAAAAACCAGACCCGATACAGTCAAAAACATTTTGGGAGAGATTGATTAATGGCGATGAGAGCTCAAATTATGCACCTTTGAAATTATTCGTGCAAAAACAGCCCGGTTCACAAGGAAGCGAGTTCGTGAGTAATTTGATTTTACCGAGCCATATTCAAGTTGCATGGCAAAATAACAAGTCTTTGAATTATAGGGCTAGGCTGGATGTGGATCGTAATTGGACAATGTTATTGAATATTGGCGAGTAATTTGTGGTGTTGGGTTAATTTTGTTTTTAATTTTTATTAAATAGGAAATTATAAATTAATTTAAATATATGTTCAAAAAATCAATCAACAAAAATGAGGATAATGTTGTTGATGATGGCGATGTTGTCATCAATCTTCGCGAATCAAGCTTGAATGAATTTACGCAAGTCAATTTGCCGAGCGACGAGAATGAAGAAGAGTTAAAAAAGGTTGCTGATGTCGTTGAGGAAGAGGCGGTCGAAGATGATGGTGAGGAATATTTCGGTCCGGAAAATGAAGCGGAGATTGAGGAGAGCTTGAATGAGATTTATCAGGATGATGATGGCAAGATGGTGGATGTGAAAAAATTCAAAGTATTGAAAAAGAGAGGTTTTTTCTTTTGGTTTTTCGTGTCGATTTTTGTAGGGGGTGTCTTTGGCAGTGCCGGTTATTATGCATATGATAAATTTATTGTGAATCAAGGCTTGAATGCGACAGCGATTGATTTTACTATTGAGACAAAAAGCGAAGTGACGGTTGGTGAAGAATTTTTTTACACGATTAATTATGGGAATCCCAGCAATACAATTAATTTGAAAAATGTCGTCGTTAGTGTGATTTTTCCGGATAATTTTGTTTTTATCGATTCTTTTCCGGTGGCGAGCGACAATAATGTGCGTTGGGATATTGGCGATGTTAAGACTGGCGCCAATGGCAAGATCAAGATAAAAGGTATTATGATTGGAGAGGAGGGTAAGTCAGGAATTGTGACGGCGAAGATGGATTATGTGCCGGAAAATTTTTCGTCAGAATTCAAGAAGGAAACCATGGCAATGACACAGATTAAGGATATTGGCATGAATATTGATGTTGATTATTCCAGCAATGTTTTAGTGGATGAAGAAAATGATTTAACAATCCGTTTTAGCGCACGTGATAATAATTTCATTAACAATTTCCGTATCTCGCAAGAAGTTAATAAGAATATGGAAATTATTGAAACTAAGAAATCATCGACAAATGACGAGCTGGCTAAATACTCAACTATTAGACCGGGGGTTTGGCAAGTTGACGAGGTTGTGCCGCAAGAAAAAATCATCCCGATAAAATTTAAATTCATCAAGAAGGACATTGGGGAAGAAACTGTGATTTTAAATTTTGAAAAATTAGTTGGTGAATCAAGGTATGTAAAATTTTTCTCTAAGGAGATGAAATTCTCAGTAATCAAAAGTGATCTTAATTTGACTACTATTATTAATGGCAAGAAAGACGATCAGGGTGTAAATTTTGGCGATGCTTTGAACTATTCCTTGGTGTATAAGAATGGTGGCGAGACTGAAATGAAGGATGTCGTATTGATGGCTGTGCTGGATGGTGATTTCTTGGACTGGACGACCTTGAGTGATGAGGCTAAGGGCAAGGTGAGAGGCAATATGATTATTTGGACCAAGGCGGAAATTCCAGAATTGGCATCAATCGCGCCGGACAAGGATGGAACCATCGATTTTTCGATCAAATTGATGGATTTAGATGTGGAAAAATTAACAGCAGACAAGACTTATGCTATTACTAGCTATGCGCAGTTTGCAGTTGGTGAACAGGCAGGGAATGCTGATGCCAACAAGAAGAGTGAGAATAAGAGCAATGTAATTGTTAATAAGATTAATAGCAACCTGAAATTAACGGAGCAGGTTCGTTATTTCAATTCCGATAATGTGCCCGTCGGGTCAGGGCCAAATCCGCCCAAGGTTGGTCAAGAGACGAGTTATAAAGTTTATTGGAATTTAAGCAATAGCTTGCACGAACTAGGCGATGTCAAGGTGACCGTGAAACTGCCGGATTATGTTACTTATGCCAATAAGGCTAATTTTAATGTTGGTTCTTTGGACTACAACGAGGCGACACGAGAAGTGACATGGACTATCAGCCGTCTTCCAGAGTTAGCTATGGAGTCTAATGCTGAATTTAGCATCAGCATCAAGCCGACCGAAGACGATCGAAATAGAATTATGATACTATTGGCCGGCTCGACGATTACTGCTAACGACAATGAGACCAAGTCATCATTGACTCAAACAACCAAAGCGGAGACGACGAAATTGGAGGATGATGATATCGCAGGTGGCGATGGCATTGTGGAGTAGCAGGAATGCTAATTTTGAATTTAGAATTTTGAATTTTGAATCAACTTTTAATGATTTAATGTTTTAAAATTCTATAATTCAAAATTCATTCAAAATTCAAAATTCTAAATTCAAAATTAAGTGTAAGTTTTTTAAATATAACAATTTTTAAGAAATAATTTTGTTTATAAATTAATATTTTTAAGATATCGACTATGGATTACGATTTACAACAACAGGGCATAAATAGTGATTATGTCGTTGATTTAAGCGGGTGGGTCTGGTATGTGGCGGCTTTTGCGGTTTTGTTTTTGATTTTATACATTGCACGCTTGATTATTCGTGAAAAATATTTACAGAATACCTTTCAACGCTATGTGATATTTTTGGTGCGCTTGCCTCAGGATAAGCAAGGAGGTAATCAGAGCAATGAAACGAATCGAGTGCAGAGCTTGCATGAAGAAATTGCTAAAGGGGAAACGATTTTTTCTTCGATTGGCGGATTGAGAGCGGAACGCGGATTCAAGGCTTGGCTATATGGGCGCAATGATAGCTATTCTTTTGAAATTGTGGCGAATAAGAAAAAAATTCATTTCTATATTGTAGCTCCACGCGGCGCTGAGCGCTATATTGAGCAACAAATCAATGCGCATTATCCAGATGCATCTCTCGAAGAGGTGCGAGACTACAATATTTTTAATCACAAATCAGAAATTTTAGCTGGCACCTTAAAAACGACAAGACATTTCGTTTTGCCATTGAGGACATATTTGAAGCAGGATACTGATTCGATGAATTCCTTGATCAATGTCATGTCCAAAGTTGATGAGGATGAGGGTATGGCGATTCAATACGTTGTCCGTAGTGCCAAGGGTTCATGGCATTATAGGGCTAGTGAGATAGTGCGCAAGGCTAATCAAAAAAGGTCTTTGTCTGAGGCGCTTGGGTCCGGAATGGTTCACAAGATTTTAGGTTTTATGGGGGATGTGGTGCATTCGGCTGACCCATCCTTGATGAATAAGCCCGAAAATCAAAAAATGCTTACCGTGATGGAGCAAGAGGCCTTGAAGGGCATTGAGGAGAAAAATTCTCGAGCAGGCATGGATGTTAATCTCCGAATCGTCGTTTCAGCTCGGGACAAGGGGCGAGCGCAAACTTATTTAGAAAATTTATCCAGCGCTTTCAGTCAATACAACTCTTATGAATATGGCAATAGTTTTGCAAGCCGTATCAATATGAGTGGAAAGAAGCGAATTATTCATGATTTTATCTATCGTCGTTTCAATGAGAGTAAATCGTTTTTGTTAAACACGACTGAGATGGCTAGTCTTTTCCATCTTCCCTTAAAGGACACAGAGACGCCGAATATTTTGTGGTTGACAGCGCGTCATGCGCCGGCGCCAGTGGATACGCCCAATGAGGGTCTTTATCTTGGCTACAATGTCCATCGTGGTGTTAAAAAAGATATTCACATTAAGCGTGATGATCGTCGCCGCCATATGTATATCGTCGGTAAATCTGGTGGTGGTAAATCGCAGTTTATTGCCAATATGGCCGTTCAGGATATAATTAGCGGTGAAGGTATTTGCGTTTTGGATCCGCATGGCGATTTGGTGAGTGATATCCTGACCAGAATACCGCCCGAAAGAGCCGAGGATGTGATATTGTTCCGTCCTGCTGATATCGAACGACCGATGGCTTTGAATCTGATCGAATTCGATCCGAAGTATCCGGAGCAAAAGACTTTTGTTATCAATGAGATGATCAAGATTTTTGATAAGTTATACGATTTGAAGGCGACAGGCGGACCTATTTTTGAACAGTATATGCGTAATGCTTTGCTTTTGATCATGTCTGATCCTGAATCGGGTTCAACATTGATGGAGGTGCCGAAAGTTTTAGCTAATCCGGCTTTTCGCAAGATGAAATTAGAACGATGCGCAGATCAGACTGTCGTCGACTTTTGGAAACAAGAAGCGGAAAAGGCGGGCGGAGATGCGGCCTTGGCGAACGTTGTTCCATATATTACTTCCAAGTTGACGCAGTTTATTTCCAACGATACGATGCGACCGATTATCGGCCAGCAGAACAGTTCGTTTAATTTCCGCGATATTATGGATAAGCAAAAAATCCTTTTGGTTGATTTGTCTAAAGGCGCGATTGGCGAGATGAATGCTTATCTCTTGGGTATGATTATTATCAGCAAGATTTTGATGAATGCTTTGTCGCGCACGGACATTCCGCAAGCGCAAAGAAAAGATTTTTATTTATATATCGATGAGTTCCAAAACTTCACTACTGATTCTATTTGTTCAATTTTATCTGAGGCGCGCAAATATAGCTTGAATCTGACTATTGCTCATCAATATATCGGGCAAATGGTGAATAAGGGCGATACTTCGATCAAAGATGCCGTTTTTGGTAACGTCGGTTCGATGGTTAGTTTTCGTATCGGCACCGAGGACGCTGAGTTCTTGGAAAAGGAATTCAGCCCGGTCTTCAATCAATATGACTTATTGAACGTTGAGAAATATTCCACCTATACGAAATTACTCATCGATAATACCGCCAGTCGACCATTTTCAATGCATTGTCCTTGGCCAATTGCCGGCATGGAGCGAGAGGGCATGGCGCAAAAAATTAAGACCTTAAGTCGTTTAAAATTTGGCCAAGATCGCAGTATTATCGAAGCGGAAATACGACGAAGAACAAGTGTTTAAAGCTTGCCAAACGCTCTTGCCAAACCAGAAAAAAAAGTATATATTAGAGGTACTAAAATATATTATCTTATATAATAAATACAAAATAACTAAAATTAGTTAATTTACCTAGTTTTTATTGAATATTGAAGGGGGTTTGATTAGCTAGGCAAAAACACAAACATATGGCAGAAACAAACATGAACATGGATGATGAATTCAATGTTGACGATTTGGAGCTTGAAGAAAGTGAAAGTTCCGATGATGTTAAAAATGAAAAAGATGTGGTTGTTTTGAGCAAGTCAAAATTCGTTTTGATCAAGAAATTATTAGAAAATGCCAAGGAAAATAATGAAAGATTAATCAATCTATTATCAGGTATTTCCGGAGTGGGCGATTTGAGCAAGATTTCTATCAGTCAGATGGTTGATGATGGATTTAACAAGAAGGGTGATGATGATAGTGATGGAGAGGGCAAGATTGTGGAAGGTGTTTTTGATGGCGAGAATATGATCGGTCCCGACGGCAAGCAATATAGCATCCCGGCGAATTACGCGTCTAAGTCAAAATTAGTCGAAGGTGACATTTTGAAATTAACAATCACACCCACTGGAACATTCGTGTATAAGCAAATCGGTCCGATTGACCGCAAGCGCGTGGTTGGCACTTTGGAACAGGGCGGTGGCGGTTCATTTATTGTGAATGCTGATGGTCTTAAATTGAAAGTATTGACTGCGAGTGTGACTTATTTCCGCGGTACCGTCGGTGACGAGGTTGTAGTTTTGGTGCCGAAGACAGGGGATAGCAAATGGGCGGCTGTTGATAATATTGTACGAAATTAATATATTTAAATTGCTATATTGTTAAATTGTTTAATGTGATTAGGCGGTTTGATAATATAGCAATTATTTTTTATGACAATATATCGTGAGTATCGACCGCAGAATTTTGATGAATTGGTCGGTCAAAATCATATCAAAACGACTCTGAAATATGAAATCGAGCAGGACAAGATTGCCCATGCTTATCTTTTTTGCGGTCCAAGGGGAATCGGCAAGACAACGATTGCTCGCGTTTTCGCGAAGGCGATTAATTGTGTCAATCGTAAAGAAGGCGAGAGTGAGCCTTGTAACACTTGTGATAGCTGTGAAGCGATTACCTTGGGCAAGAGCGTGGATGTAATTGAAATCGATGCTGCGAGCCATACTGGTGTTGATAATGTGCGTGAGAACATCATTGCGGTTTCCAAGATCTCGACTTCTGGTGCTAAGTTCAAAGTATTTATCATCGACGAGGTTCACATGTTGTCTATCTCCGCGTTTAATGCGCTTTTGAAAGTAATTGAAGAACCGCCAAAGAACGTTATCTTTATCCTGGCAACGACAGAGGTGCACAAGATTCCGGCCACAATCATTTCCCGTTGCCAGCGTTTTGATTTTAAGCGCATCAATGTGACTGACGTAGTCAAGAAGTTGCAATATATTGCCAATCAAGAAAAAATCGAAATCGATAGCTCGGTCTTGGAGGACATCGCGCGCCAATCGGAAGGTCATATGCGTGATGCAGAAAGTGTTTTTGGTCAGATTATCGCGATTGCTGAAAATGTAAAAGACGGCAAAAGACGCATCTCACAAGAAGATGCGAATCTAGTGATTCCGCGTAGCGACATTGGGGAGGCGATTTCCTTGATCGAATTATTGGTCAAGAAAGATGCAGCTTCAGCGATTGCATTAGTGAATAAGATTATGGATGAAGGAGTTGATTTGAAAAGATTTTTGAAAGATTTGATTGAGTTGTTGCGCAAGATTATGTTGGCGAAAATAAATTTGAAATTATCAGAAAAATTTGGTTTGGAATTAGGTGAAGGCGTCGAAGTGAAGATTGCCAAAATATTGAAAGAAATAGAAGTCGGTCGCGTCATCAATATGATTGAGAAATTCACCAAAGCCGGCAATGAAATTAAAGAGAGTTTTATCATCCAACTACCGATCGAAGTGGCTATAATCGAGTTATGTTCCGCGCCGAATGCGGCTACCCAAGTTTTCGTTGATAATGGTGGAACAGCTGGCACGGGCACGAGACCGCAAGCGATTAGAAAGCCCGATACGAATCAAGTCGTCAATACCCAGGGAAGTAATATCAATCTCAGCACTCAGCAAGTAATGGCAAAATGGAATGAATTCCTGAACTTGGTAAAAAAGAACAATCATTCCTTGAGTTTTGTCTTTCCTGCCTGCGTTCCAGGCGCGGTAGCAAACGGCGTTTTGAAATTAGCTTTCAAATTCAAATTTCATCGTGATCGCGTGGAAGAGCCGGCGGTCAAAGCGGCCGTGGTTGATACCCTGCAGCAAGTGTTCGGAATGACGCTGGCAATCGAGACATCGGTTGATGAAGGCTTGGATGTGAGCGCGACGCAATCGGCTGGTTTTGACACAAGCTCTTCTAACGCCGTTGCCGAGCAAATCATCCAAGAGAATCAAGATGCGGAGAAGGAAGAAAAGATTGAACCTGGAAATGGCGGCGGTGATATGTTGGATAGCTTATTAAAGACTTTTGGCGGAAAGGTGGTCGGGTAAATCATCATCTTGCAATTCTCTAGTCATTCTGGAACGAAGCGAAGTGAAGTGATAGAATCTTCCGCTTCGTACGTTTTTTACGTAGTCGAAGATTCTATCGCTTCGCTCCAGAATGACATTTTTTGACAAGATAAATTTAAATAATAATCCATTCGGGAATCGTCTAATGGTAGGACGACTGGTTCTGGTCCAGTTAATTGGGGTTCGAATCCCTATTCCCGAGCACGATAAAAAATAGCTATTACTAGCTATTTTTTTGTATAAAAATTATCATATTACAATCCCTTGAAAGAAATATCCTTTTACTACGTATTACTAAGTGTCAGACAATGAGGTGATCACAAAAAGTCTCGCAGTGATTTATTAAATAATTTAAAGGATATATTGATTTGAGAAAATATTATATCCAGATTGAAAAATATGAAAAATAAGAAATTAATGATTGGAGTAGGTGTGTTGGCGGCTGTTGTCATGACAGCTGGATTCGCAGCGACTTCTTTCGCTTATCAAGGTGATCCTAGCGTTAAAGGACCGAACTATACGCCGGAAAGACACACTGCCATGGAGGCGGCTTTCGAATCAGGCAATTATAATGCTTGGAAAGAATTGATGAATGGCAAGGGTAGAGTGACTCAGGTAATCAATGAAAGCAATTTCGCCAAATTTGCAGAAGCGCACAAATTAGCTGAGAGCGGTGATTTAGCTGGGGCTAATGCGATTCGGACTGAATTGGGCTTGAATCAAGGAGGCAAAGGTCATGGCATGAAGAATGGCGGCGGAAAAGGACAGGGCAGGGGCATGAATAATGCCGGTGCGCGCGGTCAGAATGTCGGCGGTAATTTCGTTGACGCGAATGGCGACGGTGCTTGCGATAAAATATAAGATTGCACAACCGCAAGAACAGGCTTTAAAATTAAAGCCTGTTCTTTTTTTTGAAAGAATTTTTTTACTTCTTACTTGTTATGCCGTTTAAAATAGAATCGGTGATGAGAACGGAAATTTCACTTTTGCTAAGATGTAAAGTTTCTTTTAGAAAATTAAAATAAAAAGGATTGCAAAAATATGTAAAGCCCTTAAGAAATGCTTGAATGTTGATATTTTTTATTTGTTTTTTTTCAATAGCGCTTTTTAGAATATTTTCAATAAAATTATCGGTTTTGAGATTTGGTATTGGTGGCCAGCTAGTTAGGTTATTTGGTCTTTTGGGATTAAAAAATATCCTTGAATAGAAGAGTGTGGCGACTTGTGGCTTGTCATCAAAAAAGTCGCACATTGTATTGATTATCCCCTTGAACTGAAGTAGCGGATTGTCGCTCTGACCTATCTTTTTTTTTATTTTGCCAAACATTAACGTGCCCATTTGTTTGATGATGAACTGCTCAAGTTTTTCCTTGTTCCCGATACGTCTGTAAATTGTTCCTTTACCCACTTTGGCTTCTTTTATAATCTCATCAATAGTTGCGTTATCAAAACCTTTTTTTATAAAAACGTTAATGGCTCCGTTGATAATCGCTTCATCCTTTTTATTTATTGAATTTTCTTTATAATTTTCTTCAATCATAAATTTAAATTAGCATAGTATAGATAAAATATCAATATATAAGCGGGGTATTGACACTAGAACTAGTTAGTTCTATAATTAAAGCATATAGAACTAACTA
>Ga0074199_1001348_pt1 | contig 22479 bp, 19 predicted proteins | sample EPASupsiteSAE347_FD_64528 | JGI IMG/M metagenome (GOLD analysis project Ga0074199, IMG submission 64528) | Bioremediated contaminated groundwater from EPA Superfund site, New Mexico - Sample SAE3-47 | ecosystem: Environmental > Aquatic > Deep subsurface > Groundwater > Contaminated ... | reverse complement strand
TGCCGAATTCGTTTTTGACCGGTTTCCAGATTACGCCCCAGAAATCCTTGCCGCTGGCCATGATGCCGGGCGCCCCCATCATGTCGGCCGGCCCGACAAACCGGCCGGCAACGCGCCGGATATCGCACCCAACCCGCCGGAGCACCGCCTCGTCGTCCGTAAGTTTTAGGTGTTTTTTCAACGCCGCCAAACTTTCGGGTGTCGCCGTAAAATCGATCGGCAGACGGTCGGCCCGCCGATGACGCACAGCCCCCATGACCCGTTCGTATGAAGTCATGCTCGATCCTTTCCGTGTATTTGTTGCCACGCCGAATCCGTTGCACCATCAAGATTTGTTTTCGACTGCCTTCCACGGCCCAACTACAGAACCAATTATTTGTCTGCTTCCAAGGCACTAAACATACAATGTCATTTATCCATTCACAACAAAATGTTTTGATTGATGAAGCTGGCGATTATTTGTAGTATCCACCGCAAGTATCATCAGCAGGCCATGAATCGTTAATCAATTAGGAGGCCCAATGTCCAAGCCACGCGTCACGAATAAGTTTCCCGCCGGCGTATGGTCGGCCGCGCCGACCCCGTTCACGTCCAAGATGGAGGTTGATGCCGGATCGGTCCGGCGGATGGTGGAGCATCACATCCGGCTGGGGATAAAGGGATTGTTCCTTGGCGGTACGAATGGCGAAGGCCCGTGGATCACCGAGTCCCAGCGCCGCACCCTGGTGCGGGCCGTGACACGCGCCACACGCAAACGCATGCTGTTGGCCGTCCAAGTGACCGATAACTCCGCGGCTCGTATTGTGGATAATATTGAAATGGCCGCCGAAGATGGGGCCGATATTGCCGTGATCGCCCCACCCTATTTCCCGCCCCAAAAAACTCCGGATGTCCTGCTCAACCTGTATCTGGGCGCGATTGACCGTAGTTGTCTGCCGATCGGCATCTATGACCGGGTAATGGCCGGCGGGGGGCTGGTGCCGGATGTCGTAATGAAAGCCGTCCTTGCTAAAAAAAAGGTGATCATGCTTAAGGATAGCTCGGCCAATATGGACCGTATGCAACGCGCCGTGGAGGCCAAGCGCCGGCGGCCGGCCTTGAAGTTGCTTAACGGCTGGGAATTTAATTGCCTGCCGTACTTGAAAGCCGGCTATGACGGACTGTTGGTAGGCGGGGGGGTCTTCAACGGATACCTGGCCGGCCAGATCGTGGCGGCGGCCGCCGCCGGTCAATGGGAGCGCGCTGAGCGGCTCCAATTGAAAATGAACCGCATGATGTATTCCGTGTATGGCGGCAAGAAGATTGCCTGCTGGCTCTCCGGCGAAAAATATCTCCTGATGCGCATGGGAATAATCCGAACGTGGAAGAATCATCCCGAATATCCCCTGAAACCCGCTTGCCGCCGGGCGATTGAACGCGTCCTGCGGTGTGACGCCCAATGGCTGTTTCCCCCGAAAGGATGATCGCTATGGCCAAGGAAATCATGCAACGCAAAGCCTCGGATAACGTGTATCTCCACAAGGATTTTCACGGGGCTTTGAGCAACGGCATTCAATTCGTTCATGATACCTACGGGGCCGAGGCGGTCCGGCAGTATCTCCGCCAGTTTGTCGCGGCATTCTATGCGCCGCTCAAGGCGGAGATTAAGCGCCGCGGCCTGGCGGCCCTGAAGGACCATTTCGAAAAGATGTACCGGGCGGAGGGCGGGGTCATTCACATAACTTGTTCGGATGACGAACTGCGGCTGGAAGTGGAAGCCTGCCCGGCCGTGATGCACATGCGCCAGCATGGCTACAAAATCGCCGAGCTGTTCTACGAAACGACCAAAACCGTGAACGAAGCCCTTTGCGATGGCACCCCGTTTGCCGCGGAATTGATTCAATACGACGACGCCAATGGGCACAGCATCCAGCGATTTTACAGGAGGAAGCAATCATGATCGCGTGCACGGATTTCATTCCGGCTTACAGCGAATTGTTCAAATTCCTTGAAAAGCAGGGCGGCAAGGCCAAGGTCGTGGAATTCTGGAATTATCTATCCGATAATTTCCTGGGTAATTTGCGGGATCTGGCGGCAAAACACGGCCTGCGCGGATGCTGGATGTACTGGTCCCGGACCCTCAACGAGGAAGCCGCCGATTTTACCATGGAGTTGGATGAAGAGCTGGGAGAATTGCAGTTTCAAATGCACAAGTGCCCCTCGAAGGGCCGCCTGCTCGAATTCCGGCATATCGAACCCTATCCGGATTATTGCGAGCACTGTGACGTTCTGTACCGGAGGGTGCTGGAACCCCTGGGTTTGGACTATCGAATTGACTTATCGCACTGCGATGAGGCCCGCTGTACCGGTGTGATTCGCAGAAAAAAACAATAACGCTTGAGCCAATTGCAAAAGTCGAATCAAAGGAACCGTTCATAGAACGGTGCTACATCTTAAATCACTGATAATTATATTGTTATGATCGGATATGTTTGGTGTAGCCCCGCTCTATGAGCGGCGTTTTATATTTATGCAATTGGCTCGCCTATCTGATTCCGTTGCGAAGGGGCGCGTGTCATCGTTCCCGCGTAAAGTCGGGACCGCGTTGCCCTTGAAAAGCATTGCGAAGCCTGAAATCCGAGGAACTTTCCTTACGCCGGGTCACGGCCGGTCCGATACGTTCCGCCACGGCACGCCGTGTTGCGCGGCTTTGCCGCCATTCCTCCCATGCCCAATCTGTTTTAAGTTTTGACATTGAGTTCACGCGCCACTTCCCTCCTGAGTTCATCCAACTCCTTCGCCACATTAAATGAAGGAAGACATGCCAGCCGCCTGATTTCATCCCAGTCAACCGGCGTATCCCCGCTCACACACACGGCAAGCATTTTCTTCGCAATAGCCCGGGCTTCGGGATTGGGAAACGGATAAAAGGCAAGCAACGTACGCTCCACGACGGCAAGTTCTGCGGGAACGACACTAATTGTTCCATAAGGCGTAGCGATCGTTCGGCAAGGTGTGGTGGCTTCATTCTCAAGAAGCCCAAGAATATCGACAAAAAGTCCAGCCACCTTCCAACTCCGTGGCCCTCCCGTTGCACCTATCTGCCCCATCAGGTCCTGAGCACGACGCAATGGAATCGGAGCCAACGTCCGCCGGCAGAGATCAATATCTCCGGACATATACGATCCCTCCGTAAAGAACTCGACGGCCGAACCGCCTACCACAACCAAATCCCAGCCTGCCTCGCGAAAGAGGCGGGTTATTAAGCCTGCCAGTTTCAGCGCCCGCTCCAACAAATCCGGCGTCGCTTCAATGTCCCGTACATCTTGTATCGCTTCATCCATGCCAACAGGCTACCACACGATAACCGAGCGATCAAGAGCGAGCTTGGCAGTCATGCAAACTACAATTCGCCATGTAAAGATCTTGATTTGCTTTATCGTTTGGCCTAATGTTCGATTTTCATCTGGAGCCTGTTCGGCAAGATTTGGGCATACGGATACACTCGATCCTGCGGAGAATCCCCGGAATGTTATTTGCGACGTGAAATTAATCCATAAGCAATTATTGAATCATGTTAACAAAACGCATTATTCCCTGCCTGGATGTCCGGCGCGGCAAAGTAACCAAAGGCATCCGGTTCCAGAATAACGTGGAACTGGGCGACCCCGTGGAGATGGCGGCATCCTACAGCGCGGGCGGATGTGACGAATTGGTGTTCTACGATATCACCGCCTCCGCCGAACGCCGTCCCATCGATATTCAAATGGTCGCGGCCGTGGCCCGCGCCATCCATATCCCTTTCGCCGTCGGCGGCGGCATTACCAGTCGCGACGAAATGGCGCGCGTGCTTCAGGCCGGCGCGGAAAAAATTTCGCTCAACTCCCAGGCCGTCCAAAACCCGGCCCTCATTGCCGAGGGGGCCAAAGCCTTCGGCTCGCAATGCATCGTGCTGGGCATGGACCCGGTCAGGACGCCCGGCGACCCGCGCTTCCCCAGCGGCTATGAAATCACTATCCGCGGGTTCCGGGAACGCACGGGCTTGGATGCGCTCGCCTGGGCGCGGCGCGCGGAAGAACTGGGCGCCGGCGAAATCGTCGTCAATTCGGTGGACGCGGACGGCACCCGGCAGGGCTTTGAATTGAATCTGACGCGGATCGTTGCCACGCAGGTTCGCATCCCGGTCGTCGCCTCCGGTGGCGCCGGTGCCCCCGCTCATTTGGCGGCCGTATTCACAACCGGGTGCGCGGATGCCGCCATTATTGCCGGCATGATTCATACGGGCGCCTACACGATCCGGCAGATCAAGGAGGCGCTCCTGGCCAAACATATTCCGGTTCGGATGAAGTGGTAGGATTGGACGCTACAAACATGAAGTTGATCGCGGTGGTCAATGTTCGGCTGAAGAACCTGAAACTGTTGATTTCCGTATCAGCGATAAATCGGGCGTAGCGCGGCGCGAAGCCCGATGCTACCGTGTGTCGAATTCGGGTCCCCGACCGAAGCGTCGGGGTTCGAAATAGCAAGGCAAGCTTGGGCCGAATGTGGGTGCGACGCGTAAAGCATTGGACTTAATTCCATGCGAGCGCGGGAAACCCACAGGTGGCCCAAGATCGCCGCCGTTTATTTCGAACCGAATTCGATCACACTGCCGGAAAATAGAAACAATACTTGCACAAGGAAATTTATGCCTGAAGCACAACAAATTGCCGCGCCGGGAGAAACCATCGAAGCCCAGGAGGAATGGCTGTTAGCCAATGTCCAGAACCCGGCCATCCCCTTTCAGTCATTTGCCACCGTCCTGAATCACCTGCACGCCGCCGGGCATGCGGACCGGGCGGAAAGCGGCGCCGACCTGCTGACTGAAGCCCTTGTCGCCCGGCGCGACGAAGCCTCTCTTCTGGCTCTGCTGGGCCTGCAGGCCGCGTGGCATGCCGAAGACCGGCAGTTTGCCGCTACCTGCGCCAAACACCTCATTTCGTTTTTTCAAAAGGACAATGCAACGTTGGCGCTGATTCCATATGCCGGCTTCAATAAAAACCTGCCGGCTGCGGAATGCCTGCGGCGCTTTTGTCTCCTGCGCCGGTTGCGCCCGGAGGCGCTCTGTTACGAAAAAACCTGGGGGTTCGGCGCCGTGGCGGAACTGGATGCTTATGCCCATCAGGTCGTGATCCATTTCGAAAATAAAAAAGACCATCGCATGGCCCTGGCTTATGCCGCCGGAACGCTGGACCTGCTGGATGAAGATCATCTCCTGGCACGCCGGCATCGGGATGGCCGGGCTTTTGCCGATTGGCTGATTAAAGACCCGGCCGGCGTCGTCATCTGCGCTTTGCGCAGTTTCGGGCCAATGAGCGCCCCGCGGCTCCAGGAATTGATGGTCGGCCTCCTGATGAGCGCCGAGGCATGGAAAAAGTTTTGGGAAGCCGCCCGCAAACAGCTCAAGCAGAACCCGCTCGTGGAATTCCCCTCCAAACGCACCGAGCCGTTGCGCCTGCTGGCAAAGGAAAAGCTGTACGACGACGCCTGGTTGAAAACCCTGCGCGAGGAACGGGATTTCAAACTTATCCTCAACCTGGTGGAGGAAATGAAGGCGGCATTGGCCGCCGAAGCCCGTAACGATGCCTTGCGCGAAGCTGTGGAAGACCGGCTGGTCTTCGTAATGCTCGGCGCCAGCAAGCTCCATTGGGGCCAGGCGGCGCAGGCCATCATGCTGGGTCGCGAACTGGGCATTGCCTGGCAACGCCTGGATACTCATGCTTACGCCTCGCAATTCCTGCAGGCCGCCGTATTCCTCGACACCCTGCGCGACTTGCCGGCCCGCCGCTTGCAGTCGTTCTTTGCATTTGTGCACGAAATCGGCGGCAAAAACGCGCTGGATTTGTTTTTTCGCCTTCTGCCGGAGACGGCCTCCTCGGCCCTTGGGGAAATGATCGAATACCTGCAGGCCGCCGACCATATGCCGCGCGTCTTTGCAACTATGCGCGATCTGATCGGTAACGGCCGGGCCAGTTGTGAAATGGTGTATTGGCTTTGCCGGCGCACGGAACTGGCCGAGGCTAACGGCATCAGCACGGCGGGCAACCTGGCCATGGAAGCACTGGCTGTCCTGGAAGCGCGCGACGCGGCCGGGGAGCGACTGAAAGCGAAGCATCAACTGCGCGCCCTGTTCGAACAGCCCCCGTGGCTGAAAACGGCCCTCGATTCCATGAGCGCCGGCCAGCGCACCGATTTCATGCGCCGCCTGAAAAATTCGACGGCCTGGGCCGCCATTGACCGCGGCGCCATCCTTGCCCGCATCCTCAAGCTGTATCCCGACCTGAGCGTCGTCCTGCAGGAAGACGCGGCGGTGGCGCCAGCGCCACCGCCCGCGCGGCTGACCTCCCTGCGCAGTTATCGGGAACGCCAGGCGCTGTTGACCAAAATTACCACCGAGGATATTCCCAAGAACAGCCATGATATCGCCGTGGCCCGCAGTTTTGGCGATCTGCGCGAAAATTTCGAATACAAGTCGGCCAAGGAAACGCAAGGCATTCTCATGCGGCGCAAATCCGAGCTGGAAACCCAGCTGGCCGTCGTCAAGAGCACGGACTTCGAGCAGTTTCCAACCGCGGTGGCGGGTCCGGGAACGCGCGTGACCCTGCGCCATGCGGATGGCCAAATGAGCACTTATTATATCTTGGGCGAATGGGACAGTGACGAGACCCGCGGTATTCTTTCCTCGCAATGTAAATTTGGGGAGGCCGTCACAGGCCACCGGCCCGGCGACACCGTCACCATCCCAACCGAAACGGGAAGCGCCGACTGCACGCTGGTGGAAGTGGGCGGCCTGCCGCCCGAAATCAAAGCCTGGATCCGGGGCGAAAGATAATTACAGACGTTCGCGCACGTGCTGAAAAGCCGCCGCCACCTCGGCTTGGACGTCCGCATTCTTCGGCAAGGCTTCCGCCGCCTGCTCCAGAAGTCGGCGTTGGGCAATCCGCTGGTATGTAGGCCGAAAATTCAGGTCATAAACCCACGAAACCTGGGTTAGGAAAAAATCAGCCAGGGACTTGGCGTTTGCGTAGGCAATGGATCGGCGCGCGCGGATATCGGTCAAGGCGCGCGGACTGACGGGCCCCTCCAAGTCTATCCCCAGGATCAATTCCGGATGACGCCGGATCTCGTTGTTTTTCCAGGACTGATACAGCAACTGCATAATATCCAGCTTATCCGCGTCGCGGATCATGAGCACAAAGCGGCGCACGTCGGCGCCCAGGCCGGGCGGCACCATATGGCGGTTATGACCCTCGATCCCCGCCCGGATTATTTCCCGATCCGCCGGCTCGCAAATCAATAACACCTGGGTGCTTTCCAGAACCTCCAGGCCGGCTTGGCCGTGGTTGACGGAGCGATCGTCGCGCAGGGTCCGGTACCGGGCATACTGGGGAAACCGGCCGATGTCATGCATCCAGCCCAGGATACGCGCCGTGCGGACGTCGTCGTCCGCCAAGCCCAGGTCGCGGGCAATGCCGGTCATGTCATCCGCCACGCGTTGGCAATGGTCCCGCTTGATCTGCAGGACTTCCGATGCGACGCCCTCGTTGATGAATGGGCGGACGTAATCCGAAAACCATTGTTCCAGATGAATGGCGACGTGATGGCGCATACGGCGGGAAGATTACCAAGAAATGCCGGGAATGCAAGATTGGCAAATATATTGAGCCAATTGCAAAAGTCCATAAAACACCGCTCATAGAGCGGTGCTACACCAAACAGAACCGATCATAACAATATTATTATCATTGACTTAAGATGTAGCACCGTTCTGTGAACGGTTCCTTTGATTCGACTTTTGCAATTGGATCTATTGATTCGTATTTCAGTGCATTCGCAAAACGGTCATGAACGCGGCCAGCGCGAAAAATAACACCGCCAGCACAGCTTTCGTGCCGGAAACCGGCCTGCGGGAAAATCCGAGGAAACTCTGCCAGGCAACACCCGCAATGGCAAGTCCCATGACCGCCAGCAATGGCGTTATGAACATTAGATTGTACAACAATAAATATGCCAAACCATGCCCCCGGAAGGAAGCATCCTGCATTACCACCATGATCGTCGGCAAATAGATCTGCCCCGTGCATACGACTTCCAGGACGGACACCACGAATCCCGCGGCAAAGCAGCCGGCTATAAGATATCTGCCGCGCAGGCGCTCCCGGAGAAATAATCGTATGCGCGCGCGCAACGCTTCCGGTACTTTCACGCCAATTACAGCGGCGGAACCGGTGCGGGCATATGCAATGGCATCGCGCGCCTGAAACACGCCGGCCATCGCCGCCATAATCACAACCCCCCAATACACCACCGCGGCGATCACCCGGAAATCGTCAAGGCGATATAACGCCTTCATCGTAAACCAGATTGGGGTCAGCCCTGGAAATAAGACTTAGCAATAAGCTATTTTTATGTTCCAGCATGTTTTAAGCCTGTTTCAATGCATTCCATTAATTTAGCCAACTTACGGTCCTTCCCGCGCTCATTAACCATCTGTTTCATCAACTTACCCACGGCCGAACCCGTTCCAACGTTCAGATACTCCGCCACTTCCCGTTGCGTCAATCCCGCATAACATGTCAAATAATAGGAAGCCAACGCGCGCGCCCGCGCATTGCGCCGCCTTTTCTTGAATTCGCCCGTTTCAACTCCAATTATCTTACCAACTATTTTGAGCACCTCTTCCGGATTCTGCTCCTCAATTACGTTCCTTAAGGAAATATCCTCCGGTCGTTTTTTCTTATCTGCCATTTTCCCGTAAATCTCACTTACCCAGGACAGGAAACCCTCGCCGCCTATCCCACACGCCGATGCCTTCAACACCGTCTTGATCTCTTGATCTTCCTCTCCCAACCCGGCTTCCACATATTCTCGATACCGCCTCCTTTGCTCTCGTCCCTTGCCGCCCACCTCCGCCAGCATCGGTCCATACTCGACAAAGTCGTACGCTTTCTTCATCCCAATATAACTTTGATACGTACTCCAGCGATACGCCCGAAGATATTCCCGCTGCTCCTCGATCGGTTTCTTCTCGATCCCACATACCCTCACCGGGTTTAGATGCACATATCGCGATAATCCCAGCAGATACTCGTCTCCGTCCACCAGTTTCGCCTTATACCTTCCATCCAGAAGATGGCCATGACGGCTATGCCGCAAATTAAAATAGACCGTATATGCCGTCGCCAGACTCTGCATGAAGCGCCCCAGATTACCCTCCGGCGTTTCCAATACCAGATGCACGTGATTCGACATCAAACAAAATTGAAATAACCGAATCCGATAGCGCTCCACTCGATCCGCCAGCCGTTCCAACAACCTCTCCCGGTCGGCATCATCTTCAAAAAGCCGGTCCTGTCCCGTCTTCCAATTCCCCAGCATTCGCATCGTGACGTGGTAAATCGCCCCCGCATATTCTACTCGTAAATAGCGTGACATACATGACACCCTATCCGCTCTGCTCGCCTATGTAAACTCTTATTTCCAGGTCTGACCCTGATCATTGGATGCCTTCTCCGCATTACTGAATTTTATCGTAAATATACAAAAGAAAATATTGAAGTGGTGGAAAACAAAACGGAGCTGTAGCTAAAATGATTATGTAAAACAGCCATCCTTTATTTCTTTCTCTATATATTCTCGCCCAGACCAGGCGAATCAGTGCAAGTCCCAAGAAAATAGCATACACTTTTTTGCGTGTAGCGGAATCAACACCATCGAGCAAAGGAAAACTGAGCAGAAAAGCAGAAAAACACCATGCCAATAGATAAAGCGTAATTGGCCATGAAGATCTTAAAACATTGTGATTTCGGCTCATTTCTATCAGTCTTTCCCATTTGTTGAATGGAAAATGAAAAATGTCGGAAACCACCCTTGTACTGTCCTTAACGTGCCTTTAGCTGAAACATTTTGTTTCCATCCGGACTCTCCCATATAGGAGTTGCACGCTATCATCTCTACATATGCAAGTTTATGATGCGAATATCTACCCGCCGAATAACCAACATTTCCCGGCAAAATTACACCTTCTGCACCATGACCAAAGAAAGCATATTTTATTAGGTCTTCTTCTCCCATACTGAACTGGCTACCCATAAAGAAATCAACTTGATAACCAGATGAGATTGACGCTGAATAGAAACCTAAAGCCATCTGCAACACGATTGCATCAGTTGGACTTCCAATGCCAGCGCCAATATCAATTGCGACTGTATTAGGCACACTGAATTTTCTAATTCTATCGATTTTTTCATATGCTGTGGATGGTAGCCGTCCGTTGTCTTCAGCATGGAGCCATTTCTGAAAATCATTTGGACTCAACAGTAATTTGTTCGCAAGATCTTCGACCGTATCCTTACAATCAGATTTATATAGCTTTCTAAATTTTCCGCCAGTGTATCCATTCTCTTCCCATAAACCGAGACTATCGGTAATATTAACCGGCGTATTTCCGACAAATAAATAAAGGCTACGGGATTCATTCTCCCCGATCGGGTCTTCTGACAGATAGCGCCCGGAGACCGGGTCATAGTAGCGCATTGTGTTATAATGCAGGCCGAATTCGGGATCGTAATACTGGGACGAGAATCGCAGATTGCAGATAATGGTCGAGTTCGAGGAGACCACGGCCCGCCCAAAGGCATCCTGCGCCATGGACCAGACGACGGAGCCGTTGTTGGCAACCAGCTTCTGGGGCGCGCCGAGATGGTCGTTCACAAACCAATAATAGCCGGTCGAAACACCTTCCGGCTGGCGGAGAAATACCGGATTGTTCATCCACATCGAGCCGGGCGTGTAGCCGTATGAGCAGATTTCATTACCGGTGGAGTCGTATTCCCCAATGAGCCCTTCATCTGCGTAACAATAATAATTGGTATAGGATGGATTGGACGTGGAGGACACATATTTCATGATCCTTCTGCCGAATGGGTCATAGGTGTAGGAAGCAGAGGTTGCGCCGTTGGTGTCGGTGCGCTTGTAGCCAATCAACCTGTTTTCTATATCCCAGGTATATTCGTTTGCGCCGGTAGCCCAGGCTTGGTTAGTCAAATTGCCGTTCAAGTCGTATTGCAACGTGATTTGAGACTCGAGATTCGAGATTTCGGAATATTGATTCAGGGAATTGACGGAATAAACGGAATTCTCGGTTCCTGGTTCACGGTTCACGGTTGAAACCAGCCTGTTGCCCATGGGATCATAGGCAAAAGATTCATTCGTGGCAATGCCGGCGGGACCGGTGTAGGCGCTGATATTAACGTTGGTCAACTGATCAATGCGGTCATAACCGTAGGCGTAATTGCCCTGCTCTGTATTCTGACCAAGAATGTTGCCCGCTAAATTGCGCGAATAGGCGCGAAACAGGACCGCATTCCCGGCAGGATCGGCAACAAGATTGGTCGTCATCGCCTGCCAGCCGTCGTACCCAAACGTCTTCCGCGTTCCGCCCGGCATGGTCACGCCATCCGGCAAGCCCGCCTCATCCGCACCGAACGCAACAGCTCCCTCGCCGGGAATTTCAATACCGGTCAGGCGGCCTTGGGCGTCATAGGAGTAGTGGAGTGTGAGCGTATCGGTGTTTGGGAGTGATGGGGTCGGATAGGTGAAAGCGGTCTTGCGTCCGAAGCCGTCATTCTCCCACGTATAAGTTTTGCTGAATGCGCCGTAATTCAACGTCACCGTATGGGTGCGGTTGGTGTCGTCATAGGTGAAGGAGCCGGATGATCCGGGGTCACCGCCCCCGGCTACAGTCCAAGCTGTCATCCGGCCGTGGGCGTCATAGGCAAAACTGACGGTCTTGGAAGGAGAGGACGGATAGGAAGCATCGGACGGATAATAGGCGTTCGTCACCAAACGGCCCTGGAGATCATAGGCGTAGGCCGTGATCTGGCCTTTGGTGTCGGTGCGCCGAATCAGATTACCAAGGGCATCATATTTGCGCAAATATCGCGACATATCCACACCTTGTCTTCTCTGCTTGCCTGCCTTATCTCTTATTTCCAGGTCTGACCCTGATCATTCTCAAATGATACATACCCAAGCCACAAGGATGAGAACTCTTTCGGGCGTGCTGGAATATTAACAATAATCTCGTATTGCTGTATTGCTTGCATGGCCGTTTTGAGACAGTTTGTCTGTTGCCATCCCGTAATGAACGCATCCAAGGAATATTGAGTTAACCAGTTACAATGTTGAGATGTGGATGAATTAATATCATATGTTCCAATTTCTTTTCCAGTTTCGCCTCGAATGAGCACTGTTCCGACAAAACAAGGACAGTCCCTCGATAACGGCCAGTTCGTCGGACTATCCATAGAAATGGCCAAGAGCAGATTGAACGATTTTGGCTCTGCACTTGGCCAAATTAATCGAGCAGATGCCGTGTCATTAGTGAAATCTGATAGTTTGATATAGTGTGGCAACGGTTTTGTGGCCATGAGTTTCCTACCCACATAACCACACCCCGCCAAGATAACGGCGGCGGTCATGAATCCTAAGATTATCAATGTTGTTTTTATTTCAGTTTGCATTGTTTGTTACCATTTCTATATTGTCTTGTTACTTACTGTAAACCACATTGTCCTTTAGCCTCTTTAAGGCACGTATTAACAACGTCATTTCGCCACGTCATACAATCGTAGAGGCCGACCACATAATTTGGCGGATGCTTAATTGCATTGTTTACCTCACGCATTATACAAGTTTGGAATTTTGCGATATTATACTCACATGGAGAAAGCTCGACGGTTGAACAGTTACCAGCGCCAGCCGCATCATCTGGACTATGAATCTTGCCTGGTTTTGTCACTGGATGCTCTACTGGTTCTGGGTAAAATCCGGCACTACCATTGGGGACCGCTGTTCCTTCTAACGAAACACGCGAATTGACGCGAAAAATGGAATAAAATGCGCAAAGCGCTCGCACCTTTTCCGCATTGTACGCGGGATAATTGCGCGAAAACCATTTTTACTAAATCAGTTGATTTAACTTCCATTTAGCGTTCTTTCGCGTGTTTCGCGGGCAAATAAATTTCAAGTATTTTTAATTATTATTATATTGTCGGCATCATCTTGTCAATTTTTTTATCAAAAGAAGAATTGCGTTTTGGCGCCGGCCATATTATGGTAACCGCCTTACGAAAGGATGATATGATGGATATGGCAGGCATCTGGAAGCAGTTTACCCGGCGGGAAGCGTCGCCGCTGATTCAGTTCATCAAATACGGGATTTGCGGCGGCGGCGCGGTGATCGTGCACGTCACCATCTTTTACCTGCTGTCCTGGCTCCTCATCCCCGCGCTCAACGACAAGGACATCGTTGTCCGGCTGTTGCATTTATCGGCCGGCGACATCAGTGATGCCGTCCGCGCGCGCAATGCCATGATCAATAACGCCCTGGCGTTCATTTTTTCCAACCTGACGGCCTACCTGTTGAACATCGCCTGGGTCTTCGAATCCGGCCGGCGTTATCTACCGGTGGACTTTTTACTGAGTAAACTGGGTCTCATCCAGCGCGCGATGCTCAGCGCCTGCGCCCACCGCACGGTGGAAGTGGCCCTGTTTTATGCCGTCTCGGGCATTGCCATCGCGCTCGGCACCATCGTGTTGGGCGTGCTCATTGACCAGTGGCACTTCACAACGACGGTAGCTTTCGGAGCGGAATGCGTGATCGCGGCCTTGATCAATTTTGCCCTGCGGAAGTTCGTAATCTTCAAGGGTTGATCCGCGAAGATTTTCGAATAAGAAATACTCACCACGGAGACACGGAGCAGAGATTGCTTGAAATCACCCCGAGCGCCAATACTCTCGGGGCGATTTCAAGCAACGACTTGTAATGGGAGAAGAAGGAGAGGAGAACCAATTTGTCATGATTGAAGATAAACTGACCGAATAAATCATTGGTGCAGCGATTGAGGTTCACAAGCACTGGGGGCCTGGGCTCTACGAAGAAATCTACGAGAACAGCATGTGCGTAGAATTGCGATTAAGAAATATGTCTTATGAGAGTCAACTGCGTCTACCTCTGATTTATAAAGGCGAGAAAGTCGGGGATGATCTGCGACTTGATCTTGTTGTGCAAAACAAGGTTGTGGTGGAGTTAAAGGCGGTCACTCAACTTGAGGCGATTCATGAGGCACGACTATTGACCTATATGAAACTGACCAAGTGCCGGGTTGGGTTGCTGATCAATTTTAATGTGCCGACCATCAAACAGGGACTTAAGCGGATGGTACTATAAAATCTCTCGCCTTCCTCCCCCATATAGACCGTTTTGTCAAATTAGCGATTAGCATCCTGCTAATCGCTAATTTGACAAAATCTCATCTTTTTTCATCTCCGTGTTTCCGTGCCTCCGTGGTGAATCCCTGTCGGTCTTGCTCGCCAGTGCTATCCGCGTACGCAGGATCGAGAGCGCCACTGCCCGGGCCGGATTGCCGATCTCCAGGTGATACTGCATAAAGAACCCCATGATGCGCTCCAGTTCCTTGGTCTGCCGCGGGGTGCATGCGGCGCTTTGCGCCGAACGCCAGGACCGCGACGCCTGCCAGAAGCGGAGTATTCCCAAAATGTCAGGTGCGATCGGCACCCCGACCCCGTCCCGACTCGAAGAGGTCGGGATCGGGGCCGATTGCGCACATGCCCTGCACAGGACACCACCGCGCGCGCAGGAAAACACGGAAGCGGACCGCGTTGCATCGGCGGTCGCGCGACCGGACTGTCCCGACCCCACGGAGAGTTGGGACGGCCCCACCTGCAACGGACGGTGGCAGAGCAAACATTCCTTGAGTTGCGGTGAAAGCCCCATGGCTTTCATCAGCTTTAATTCAAACCAGAACAGCCCGAGCTCCAAAGCCGATTGATCGGCAAAATAATCGAGGGCCATGTCCAGCACATGGAAGAGTTCCGGGTGCGGCGCGTAAAGCGGCGAAATCTGCGCGGCCAAATCGGTAAAATAGGAAGCGCACGCCGTCGCCCGCCAGCGCGACCGCAATGGCGCCCGCGTCTTCAGCGGCGAGCATTCCTTGACGATGTGCAGACCCCGGAACAGGCGGAGGTAAACCAGCAGTTCGCAAGTGTAAAACAAGTCCACCTGGCCCACGAATGGACTGCGGCGGCGGCGAGCGCCCTTGATAATCGTGGCGATCTTGCCGTGGTCAGTGGTCAACCATAAAACCACGCAGGAAGTTTCCGAGAAGGGAATAATTCGCAAGACAATAGCCTGGGTTTTGACAATCATAGGAAGCAGACTGTAGACTATAGGCTGTAGACTGAATGCAAAAGTCAAATCAAAGGAACCGTTCATAGAACGGTGCTACATCTTAAGTCAATGATAATAATATTGTTATGATCGGTTCTGTTTGGTGTAGCACCGCTCTACGAGCGGCGTTTTATGGACTTTTGCAATTGGCTCTAATGTAAAGAGTTAATTGGCTTTTGCGTTCCTTGCGCGTGGTTCGCGGGCAAATTCTTTGGATTCTTTTTCTCCGCCCAGAGTCCTTTCATAAGCCCGGCCTGCCGGGCCCGGCGGATCCAGAGCAATTCCCGCCGGCGCATGCGGCGCCGCTCCCTGACCGTGCGGTCATTGGCCCCCGTCAAATGGTCGCAACCATGCGCCAGATACAGCGCCAATTCATCGGTTGCGCCGCCCCGGCGCGCGCCTTCCCCTATCGCCCGCTCCACATTGATGTGAATCTCACCGCTGATCCCGGCACCTCCGCCGGGCATGGAGGGCAGAGTGAAGGTGATGACATCCGTGGCGCAGGCATGATCGAGAAACACCCGATTGACCGGCGCGATTTCCGCGTCATCGGTCAGCACCACGGCCACCGCATCCCACACACATTCGGGGTGCACCGCCTGGAGCATAAAAAAACGCGCGAGCGCCGCGAGCTTACGAACGTTCGGCCGGCGTCGCGTCTGCCGATTGTGGACGGTTATTTTCATCGCTGGGATATGCAACGCGCGCGTGCAACATATTACTCAAGGTGAAGGTCAGCACGCGCCGGATGGTATTGATTTCCGCCATGGTCAGGTCGCACACATCCAATTGGCCATCCTGAAGCTTGGAATCGATTACGTCGCGCACCAAGTCTTCCAAGTTGCCGGGCGTAATTTTTTCCAACGACCGCGAGGCGGCCTCGATGGCATCCGCCATGCTCAACACGGCGACTTCGCGGGACTGGGGCTTGGGCCCGGGATAGCGGAAATCTTCTTCCTTAACACCGGCCGCGGCGGCATCCGCCGGGGCTTCGCCACGCTGGACATTGGCCTTATGGTAAAAATAAAACACCAGTCCCGAACCGTGATGCTGTTGAATGGCCTCGACCACCGACTGGGGCAACTTGTGGCGCAGGGCCAGGTTGACGCCCTCCTTGACGTGGGAAATGATGACCAGTGTGCTCATGCTGGGCGAGAGATCGTCATGCGGGTTTTGACCATATTGAATGTTTTCGGAAAAGAAGGATGGCTTGACCAGCTTGCCGATGTCGTGGAAATAGGCGCAGATTCCGGCGCGCAGGGCATTGCCGCCGATGGCCGCCACGGCGGCTTGCGTCAGGTTCGCCACCATCATGCTGTGGTGATAAGTGCCCGGCGCTTCAATCGCCAGGCGCTTCAAAAGGGGATGTTCGAGGTCCGAGAGTTCCAGGAGCGAAATATCCGTGGAAATCCCGAAGATGAGTTCCAAAAGCGGGAGCAACAGCATGGCGATCAGGGCCGAGATTATGCCACCGGCCAGACTCGCCAGGCATTGCTGGAATATCAGATCATAGCCCGGCATCCCGATGACGGCAAAACCGAACGCGCAGGCCGCGCCCGCCAATCCGGCCCAAAGGCCGATCCGGAACAAGGTCGAACGCGATCTGACCGCCCGGGAACAGCGGACCACGATGGCGGTCACAACCAGCCCCGTTATAAACACGCTGATCCGGTAATCAGCCAGCACGGCGGCGGCAAAACTCACCCATATTCCCACCACCATGGCGGCCGGCGGACTAATCAGAATTGCCATCAGCAGCGGCGCCAGCGCCAACGGCAGGAGGGCATCCACCAAGGGGGACAGCCATGGCAGGCGGCTGAAATCCAGCCACAACAGCCATTTGATCGGCACCAGACCCAGGAGCGAAACCAGCAGGAACAGGATGATCATCGAGTTCTGCGAAATGGTTTTCGACGATGTTAACCGGAATAGAATGGCCGTAACCAAGAGTCCGAGAAACAGGATGATGCCATCGCCGACCAGTTTTTGCAGCCGGTTCGAGAACGGCTCGCTTTCCCTGATCTGCGCCTGGTAGGCCCGGATTTTTTCAGCCGTCTCCGCATCCACTTTCTGCCCGCGCTCCACGAGCACGGTGCCGGCGGGCACCAACGCCAGGTTCGGACGTACCTGGCCCTTGGCGGTAACACGCGCTGAAGCGGCGCGCGCGGGTTGTTTATCCAGATAATGGAAATCCATGGCGGACACGATCGTTACGTGCGATGCGCGTCCGGGCAAAAGCCGGATTTGACCGGCGCCATTCCCGACCTCTTGGAGAGTCGGGACCATCTGCAATAGAAACGCCGCCAGCCACACCAACAGCCAATACACCAGACCCATGGCCGGCTTGTTGACAAAGGCCCGCACGCCTTTGTCCGGCACCTGGTCGGATGGGCGCAGGCGCTTTTTGGTGTTCTTGAGGAACAGTCTGGATAATTCGAAGATCATGATGTTAGGCAGCGGACGCCGCAACTGATCATACGCCCGGTGAGGGCACCGGGACTACAGCATTCTTTTGCAGGCCGGGTATCCTTACCCGGCGGGATTGAATTTTCTATGAATCAAGGTAGCGTTGAACGGCCGCAGACAATGAGCGGTACACACGGTTCCGCCGTGACGGATTACGATCAAGGGTCGTGATGCGGAATCCGGGGTATGGGGATTTAAAATCGCTGGCCGGCACCACGCAGATGCCCGTGGCCGCCAGGAGGTAATAGGCAAAGCGCTTATCCAACGGCAGGTTTGGCTTTGCGACCGCCTTGCGGATAAAAGCGCGCACGGCGGGACAGGCAATGGGCAGGGTCTGCCGGGCGTTAAGCACCTTGGGATCGAACAGCGCCATTATGTAAAAAGCGCCCTGGATCGGGGCGACACGCAGACCCGGCGTACGGCTCAGGATACCGACAATGGCATTCCCGTTGCGTTCCAATTCGGCCGTGTAACGCGCATTCCAACGCTCGTATTCGGGATGATCATAGATCAGCGGCAGGGCCATCTGGGGCAAGGTCGTAGAACACACTTCCATCATCAGCGTCCGCCGGATGCTTTCGAAGAAACGGGCAAAATCAGCATCAAGATCGGTGTTATGGAATTCCAGCCAGCCACAGCGCGAACCCGGCCAGGGCACGTCCTTCGACATCCCGCGCATGACGACCAGCGGAACACGCCGGCCAACCAGCTCGGTCATGTGGACATAACGGCAGTTGTTATAGACCATCTGGAAATATACCTCATCGCTGATCAGCATGAGATTATATCGCTCGGCCAGGCGGATAATCGCTTCGAGCGTCGAGGCGTCATACACGGCGCCAGTGGGATTATTGGGATTAATCACCAGGATGCCGGCGATCTGCGGGTACCGGCGGATCTGGCGCTCCAGGTGCGCCAAGTCCGGATACCAGCGATTGGCTGGATCGAGCCGATAGCCGATGGAGGCGGCGCCGGCGGCGAAACATTCCGTGGAACTGTGCGCGGGATAACCCGGGCACCGCTGAATGATCCGCGCCCCCTGTTTAAGTGTCCGATAAAAAATACTGATGGCGCCACCAAGCCCATTGGTAAAAACGACATGCTCGCCATCCAGGCGACTGCTGGGAGCATACCGCCGGGAATAATCCGCCACCCAGCGCCGGGTTTCAATCCGCCCATAGGAATGGGTGTAGCCGAACACCTTGCTGTTACGGGCGCGGACAAGATCGCTCACGATACGTTTTACGAAACCGGGGGCATCCCAACCCTTGGCCACGGGATCGCCGATATTCTCGCCAATAAAGGTGAAGTCCGGATCAAGGGCCCCCACCCGCAAGCCTAATTGCACCATTTCGCGAATTCCGTAAGTCAGGCGATCGGTATTAGAATTAAAAAGAGGTCGGCGCATGGTTTACCTTATATCAATTAGGGGGCGGACGCCGCAACATTCATGCGCCCGGTGAGGCTTGCCCGCCTCTGGAGGGGCACCGGGCCTACAGCATTTTTTGTAGGCCGGGTCCCCTGACCCGGCGGGATTTTCCGCCGTAGGCGGATCCGCCCCTGGCGGGAAATTTCTATTACATCAAATCAGTGGCCTTCAGTCAACGGAAGGCGCTATGCAGTTGCTCCCAGAGTTCCATAAGCGGCTGGGGAATGACTTTAATTTCGGCCAGGACGGGCATGAAATTCGTGTCTCCTTCCCAGCGCGGCACAATGTGCAGGTGAATATGGTCTTTCAGACCAGCGCCCGCCGCCGCGCCCTGATTGATCCCCAGGTTGAACCCCTGCGCGCGCACAACCTCACGGAGCTTCACACAGGCCGTGGATGCCAGGGCCATCATGTCCGACTGTTCCTCCGGCTGCAAGCCTTCCACACTATCCACGTGCCGGTAGGGGGCCACCATTACATGGCCGTTGTTATACGGGTACCGGTTCAGGATGACTGCGCACGCGGCGCTCCGCTTGATAATCAGATGTTCGCTATCGTTCTCGGACTGAAAGGCATCGCAAAGGAAACACCCCGCCTGACGGCAATTCAAAATATACTCCATGCGCCACGGCGCCCATAAGCGTTTCATGTCCGTTCATCCTCGCTTGCCTGCAGCCCCTGATTCTGAAATACTATTTGCTTGCGGGTGCATGTATAACACGGTTGGACCGCACCAGCAAGCCAGAAGAATGGCCTGAATAATGGTTGATGGTTAATGGTTGATACAGACGAAGAATTATTGCTGGATGGTTTGCAATCAGCCATTGACCATTTTCCATTGACCATGGATTTTTTATGCCCAAAAAGGAACAAGCCAAATCAGCGCAGGTCTGCCTGATCGTCGGCGAAGACGAATTCAGCGCCACGGCGGCCGCACGGGAACGGATTGACCGTTTCATTCCGCCGGCCGACCAGACCCTGGGGTTGGAAATCATTGACGGCCAGGCGGATGTCATTAACCAGGCGCTCGCCTGCCTGCGCCGGTGCCTGGAGGCCATCCGGACGGTCGGCTTCCTCGGCGGGCGCAAGGTCGTCTGGCTGCGCGGGGTAGACTTCCTGAGCGACCCGATCATCGGGCGGAACAAGGAGATCCAGGAAACATTGCAGACCCTGGCCGGCGCCATGGCCGGCGGGATTCCCGAAGGGCACATGCTGATTATTACGGCCCTGAAAGTGGATGCACGCACCTCCTTTTATAAAGCCTGTGTCGCTCATGGCGAGATAATCGAATTCAATCTCGCCGAGAAACCCTGGCAGAGGGACCGCGGCGCGATGACCTTCGCCATGCATGCGTTTAAAGACGCCGGCCTGCAGATAGACGCTGAATCGATCGAGACCTTCGTGCAGAAAGTCGGGACCGATACCCGGCAGATCATGCAGGAAATCGCCAAGCTGGCGACCTACCTGGGCGACCGGCGCGATGTCAAAGCCGCGGATATTGAGACCATAACCTCGAGCTCACGCGATCTATTCGCCTGGGACTTGGCAGACGCCGTGGGCATGCGGGACCTGCCCCGCTCGCTGACGGTGCTCCGCCAATTGTTATTTCAGCATGAAGAGCCCATTGGCCTGATCTCCGGCCTGGAATTACGTTTCCGCCACTTGCTGATTTTACGGGAAGCGCTGGATAATCGGTGGATCGCGGCCCAGCCGCTGGGCCATGCTAACTTCAAATTGACTTTTGCCGACCTGCCGGAAACGCTGGCAGACCAATTCAAGCAAGCCCTGGCTTCCGAGAAAGGAACGCCCCTGCATCCATTTGTGGCCGGCAAACTGGCCGGGCAGGCGACCTTGTTCTCCCGCCGGGAAATCGATCGGCGCCGGGCATGGCTCCTGGCTTCGCGACGCCAATTGGTCTCAAGCACCGTGCCGGGATCCTTGATCCTCGAATACCTGGTTTTGAAACTATGCCGCGCCCGGGAACGGACGAAGGCCGCGTCGCCGACAATCACTAAAGACTGATCGGGAAAACCGCGCGCAGCGGATTGGCCTGGGTAAACGCAGCCGGCTGCAGCCCGCTGGCTGGAAGCCACGACACATAATTGTTGCCGGTTGCGCCCGCAGTCGCGAAGTCACAGAGCGTGATTTCCTTGCCATCCCTTGTGGAGAACCGGAGGAGCAGCAACGGCTTCGGCGCACGCGTCCAAGTCGGCGCAATGCTCGGGGGCTTCGTAACATCCACCGCCGGAATTACCGCTGGATCGCACGTGTTGTACCGCGGATCGAAAGCAAGCAGAATCGGACCATGGTAAATAGAGACCTTGCCCTGACACTCGCGCTCTCCCACCCAGAGGCGCGGGGACATATCGAATGACAGGCTCACCTCGTCGCCCGGCATCCACTCGCGGTCAAGTACCAGAAATTTGCCTGGTGTGGGATTTTTCAACGGCTTGCCATTCAGGACCACGCGCGTCCGCCGCGACCAGCAGGGAATGCGTAAATACAGGGCAAAGCGCTGCTGCAAATCGGGCGTAACCTTCAGATGAATCTCGCCATCCACGGGATAGTCCGTCTTCTGCGCCAACGTGACTTTCCGGCCCGAGGGTAGCGGCACGGTGAATACCGCTGGGCCGTAGTAATTCAGGACAACCCCATCCTTGGCCGTCATGACGGCCCATTCCGAGAGTACACCCAGCCCACGCGGAGCGTTGACGGCGCAACAACTCAACTCGGGGCTGCCCGGCCTTGCCTGGAAAACGATCTGTTGCGTGGCGGCCAGACGCTGGCCGTCCATGGGCGTATTGTAGGTCCACCACCGGCCTGATGGACTCTGCGCGCCAAGCACGTTGTTCCAGGTGGAAAGTTCCAACTCGTCGGCCGCGCGGGAGTCTCCCGTCATCCGCAACATGTCCACCGTAACAGCCTGCCAGGCAATGGTACAGCACGTCTCGATGACGCCGGCGGCGTAGGGGTTGCCGCAAGCCTGCTCGCCGGTGGAGAACCCACCGGTGTTGTGACGGTCGCACTCGACTATACCCCACCAGAGCTTTTCGAATGCCTGACGATATTTCTTGTTGCCGGTGATGAAGTAGATCTCCGGTATGGCCTGGATGCCGTGCAATCCTTCCCAGCGCGGCTGGGGAAGCTCGAACATCTTCTTCCCCGCATTGGCCAGTCGAACGTAATCGCCCGATGGCGGCGTCTCCCAGTCCTTCTCGATCGCCTCGACCATTTTCAGGTAGCGCGGCGCGCCCGTCTCCTGATAGAGCAAGGTAAAAATGTGAATGCATGCTTCGTTGTACACGTGTTTCCC
>Ga0074199_1001346_pt1 | contig 22484 bp, 17 predicted proteins | sample EPASupsiteSAE347_FD_64528 | JGI IMG/M metagenome (GOLD analysis project Ga0074199, IMG submission 64528) | Bioremediated contaminated groundwater from EPA Superfund site, New Mexico - Sample SAE3-47 | ecosystem: Environmental > Aquatic > Deep subsurface > Groundwater > Contaminated ... | reverse complement strand
ATCCCCTACCGGGAGACGATTCAGAAAGCGGCCACCGCCATGTACCGCCACAAGAAACAGTCCGGCGGCTCGGGCCAGTTCGCCGAGGTGCACCTGCGCATCGAGCCCCATGTGGAGGGAGCGCCCGACCCCACCGATCTCAACGTGCGCGGCAAGGAGGAGATCGACCTGCCCTGGGGCGGCAAGCTGGTGTTTTACAACTGCATCGTGGGCGGGGTCATCGACGCCAAGTACCTGCCCTCCATCCAGCGGGGGGTCATGGAGAAGATGCAGGAAGGCCCCATGACCGGCTCCCATGTGCGGGATGTGCGGGTCATGGTTTTCGACGGCAAGATGCACGCGGTGGATTCCAACGATATCTCCTTTAAGATCGCCGGGGCCCAGGCCTTCAAGGAGGCGTTCAAGCAGGCGGACCCGCTGATCCTTGAACCCATCTACGAGATGGAGATCATGGTGCCGGAAGAGGTGATGGGCGAGGTGATGGGTGATCTCCAGACCCGGCGGTCGATCATCAGCGGCATGGACACCCAGGGCAGGTATCAGGTGATCAAGGCCCTGACTCCGCTGGCCGAGCAGTACAAGTACACCACCGCTCTCAAATCCATCACCCAGGGGAGGGCCAGCTTCAAGCGGCGGTTCAAGGAGTACGCGCCGGTGCCTTTTGAGGTGCAGAAGGGGTTGGCGATCCAAGGCGACGAGTGATCGGGCCGGGCGAAAGGGAGGAATAAAAAAAGCCGCCGGACTTGCGTCCGGCGGCTTTCGTCGAGGGGGAGGAGACATTGCCTGTGTAATACAAGAGGGGGCAACCACACCGCATGGCGACAGGCGGGCGCCAAACGTTTATGAATTTCATTTAATGCTTAATAAATCTATTTCAGTTTTTTTGCAACTATTTTTTTACGCGTATTTTTGACGGGTTGGAAGCCTTGATGCAGGCTGGTTGAGCGAAAATTTGGTAGTGCAGGGCGTTATCCGCAAGGGATAACGCCCTGTTTTTTTTATGCGGACGGATCAGATTTCCTTCATGGTAACCAGCTTCAAGGCATGGGTGGTGCATTTGGTCACGCAGGCCGGTTGCAACCCCGCATCAAGGCGGTCCATGCAGTAGTCGCATTTCACCGCCTTGTTGGTTTCCGGGTTGTGCTGGGGGATGCCCCAGGGGCAGGCCCCGGCGCAGGCCATGCAGCCGATGCATTTGGGCACATCCACATAGACGATGCCGTCTGCCCGCTTTTTCATCGCCCCGGTGGGGCAGATGGTGACGCAGAACGGATCCTCGCAGTGGTAGCAGGAGCGGAACTTGAACTCGGTTTTCGGCACCCCTCGCACCGATTTGAGCGCTTCATGGCTTATCTCGCAGAGGATCGGCCCCACCGGCAACCTTTTGTTGGCCTTGCAATGGACCACGCAGCCGTGACAGCCGATGCACCGTTTGCTGTTGAGATACAGGGTGTAGGTGTTCATAGTTCCACCTTCCGTTGATGGTTTTTCGAGCTTTTGCGCACCGTGACAAAGGTTTCGCAGAGGTTGAGGCCGCCGCCCACCGGGTCCATGTTCTGCAGTTGACCCTTCATGAGTTTCTGGTCGCTCATGCCCGCATGGTAGGCCCTGGTCTGCAGGGGAATCTGGCGGCCAAAGCCGTGCACGGTATAGACCGCCTCCGGGTGGATGAAATCGGTCAGCTTGGCGGTGATCACGCTGGTGACGTCGCCTGAGATGACATCGACGAAATCCCCTTCGGCAACCCCCATCTTGCCGGCCTCCCTGGTGTTGATCCACAGGGTGTTCTCCGGCATCATCTCGTTGAGCAGCGGGTTGTTGATGGTGTGGCTGTGGGCGTGCAGCGGCGAGCGGCCGAACACCAAGCGGTACTGGCCTTTCGGCGGCTTGTCCGGGCTCACGTATGGCTTCCAGGAGGGGAATCCCCATTCTGTAAGTTTCTGGCTGACGATCTCGATCTTGCCCGAGGGGGTCTTGAATTTGCCGTCCAGCTTGTCCCGGTCGTACAGCACCGGTTTGTCCGCGTATTCGACAAAGCCCTTTTTCTCGAAATCGGCCAGGGAAAAGCCGGTGGGTTCCAGCTGCCAGGCCCAGAGTTCCTGAAGGGTGTTGAAGGGGAAATACTGCCCGAGCCCCAGCCGGGTGGCCAGCCCCTTGATGATGGTGCAGAGGCAAAGGGTGTCGGCCTGGGGTTCGATGGCCTTGTTGCGCATGATCAACCGGGGCTTCATCCCCTTCTGCAGGGCGATCATGCTGTCGCGCTCCAGATAGGTGGATTCGGGCAGGATCACGTCGGCATACCAGCCGAACTCGCTGTAATGGGTGTCGATGGAGACGATCAGGTCGCAGTTGTCCAGCGCCTCCTTCTGCGCCTGCGGGTCGGGAAAGCAGGAGAAGGGGTCGTGGCGGACGCAGATGATCCCCTTGATCGGATACGGTTGCGCCGTGGCCATGGCCTTGTAAAAAAGATGGAACAGGCCCGGGCCCTTCTCGAACTGTTTGTACACGTCACCCACCCCGTCGGCCCGTTTGGCGGTGGGCTTGGGCGAGAGTTCGGTGAGGCTGCGCGGTCCCTTGCCGCCGCAATCCCCGGCGCCCTTGGCAAAGACAAGGCCGCCCTCGACCTCAATGTTGCCCATCAGGGCGTTGAGGCAGTTCAAGGCCCGGCTGGCGTAGAAGGAATCGTTGTAGCGGGAGAGCATCCAGCCCGGATGGAAGATGACCTTGGGCCGGTCGGTAATGAGCTGGCCGACGAGTTCGTGGATGTCCTTGGCCTTGATGCCGCACTCCTTGGCCGCCCACTCCGCCGAGTAGTTCTCCACGAAGTAGGCCAGTTCGTCAAAGCCGGTGGTGTAGCGCTCCACGAACTCCGCGTCGTACCCCTCGGCCTTGATGATCTCGTGGATCAGGGCCAGGGCCAGGGCGTAGTCCGTGCCGGGCCGCACCTGGAAGAAGTTGGTGGCCTTGATCCCGGTCAGGGTCTGGCGCACGTCCACATAGGTGAGCCTGCCGCCCTTGTCCAGCATGTCCATGACCTGATTGACCTCGGCCGGGCGAAGCGAGGCGAGGATGTTGCGGCCGAAGAGCACCAGATGCTTGGCGTTTTTGATGTCGTAGATGAATCCCTTGCGTCCCAGGCCGAAGAGCGAGAGACTGGCGTGGTGCACATTCCGGCCGCAGGCGCTGTCGTGGTTGCTGTAGTTGGGCGAACCCAGGGCATGGGTAAAGGCCTTGACAATGTCCTGGAACGGGCCGCCCCTGGAGCTGGCCATGATCGCCTCCGGGCCATGGCGGTCGATGATGGTTTTGAGCTTGTCCGCGACGTAGTCGAGGGCGAACTCCCAGCTCACCGCTTCCCAGCGGCCTGCGCCCCGTCCGCCCCGCCTGATCAATGGTTGCTGGGGGCGCTCCCGGTCGGCCACCAGGGAGGGTCCGGCCGAGCCCTTGGCGCACAGGGCGCCTTTCAGGATGTGCTGGTTGCCTTCGAGCCAGGTCACGGCGTTGTCCTCGACCTCCACCCGGATGGGGCAGCGGACGGTGCACATGCCGCACATGCTCCAGACTGATTTCTTCATGATCGTGACTCCTGTAAATTGGCTTGCCGTCCGCGGCTTAACTGGCCAGGGCGGCGGAGACTTTCTGTTCCAGTTCGCTTTTGTCGACAGGTTTTACGCAGTAGTCCGTTGCGCCAAGGCGCAGGGCCTGCCGGGCTGTTTCAATGGTCGGATATCCGGTGAGCATGATGACCCGGATCTTCGGGTCCGCGCGCTTGAGTTCTTCCAGCACGCCGAGTCCGTTGCTCTTTTTCAGGTTGATGTCCAGGATGGCCAGATCAACCCGGTTGTTCATGGCATGCTGCATTGCTTCCTGCTCGTCGGTGAAGATTGTTACCTGGTGCCCTTTTTTGTTCAGGATTCGCTGGGTCAGTACGGCGGCATCCAGGACATCATCCAAGACGAAAATGTGTGCCATACATGTACCCTCTTTCTGTTGCGCAGGGAGGAGATTGCCCCCGGCGTTGCCGCCGGGGGGCTGGCTGCCGGTTTCTAGTAAACGCCCAGCAGATTGAGGCCGAGCAACAACAGACCGCCGCAAGCAACCCGCTTCACCACCAGCGGGCTCAATTTTTTGGCGATCATCGGGCCGAGATAGCCGCCCAGCAGGGCCGCCGGAAACATGGAGAGAAACAGGAGCAGGTCGAAATTGCCGAACTGCATGTGCCGCATGGTGCCCATGGCCGTGTTGAAAAAGATGGCCAGCAGCGAGCTGCCGACCACGATGTACATGGGCAGCCCCAGGGCGACGGTCATCAGCGGCACCATGAACGGCCCGCCGCCGAAACCGAACATCGAGGACATAATGGCGATGAGAAAGCCGCCGAGACAGCCGAGCCACATGTTGACTTCAAATTCATGACCCCAAAAATCTACTTTCATACCGGATTCCTCCTGATCGTGTTTTTATTTCTGGTCCGTGGGACATGCGGCGGTGCCTTCCTCGCCCCGTTTGGCGCATTCCTCGGCCCGTTTCTTGAACTCCTTCAGGATGGCCTGCTCCTTCTTGTTCTTCTCAAGATAGCCGGGGGTGGTCTGCCAGTACATCAGGCCGGCCAGCACCAGGAGCACCCAGCCGAAGAGGAACTTGAACTGATCCAGGGTGATCATCTCGGTGAGCTTGGGGCCGATGAAGCCGCCCACCAGCATGGCGCAGCCGATGCCGACGCCGAGCTTCCAATTGATGAACTTGATCTTTGAGTAGTTGTAGATCCCGGACCCCTGGGAGAAGAGCACGGTGGGCATGACCGTCCCCGCCACGATGGTGTGGGGCAGGGGGAAGAGCGTCACCAGGATGGGGTTCAAAATGAAGCCGCCGCCCGCGCCCATGAGCACGCCGAAGATGGAGATGGCCAGGCAGAGGAGGAAGGGGTAGATGAGGTTCATGCTGGTGCCCGCGGAAGCGAGGTACACGGTGGGGAAGGACACGTTGTTTTCAAAGGTGGCGGGTTCGCTCTTGACCTTCTTGACCGTTTCCTTGTCGCCTTCCTTGATCCGCTCGGTGACGGCGGTGACGGTGACGTTGTACTTGCCGGGAGCCTGGCCTGCTGGCAACTTGATCTTGGCGGTGTACGCGCCGCCGAGAGTGGTCTCGACGTTGGCTTCCAGCAGCTTGCCGACGCTGCGGAAACGTCCTTTCACCAGCTTCATCGACTCACTTTTGGTCGCCTTTTCGTCCATGGGCTCCAACAGGTCGCCGCGGGAGCCGATGATGCTGGCCATGATGGTGGCCTGGTAGCTGTCAATCTTGATCTTGGCCGGGGCGCTGTAGGCGGCGTCGGCGCCGATCTTCTTCAGCACCTCGGAATACTTCCAGTCCTTGCCCGCACCCTTGGCCTTGTCCAGCTCCGGCTGCATGTCCTTGGGCGCGAGAATCTTGTAAAAGGCCGGCATTTCATGGGTCAGGTAAAACTTGTAGGGGATCTTGCCGGTCTTGGGATCCTTCTTGCCGTCGAAGCGGTTGGCCCGCACCAATTTATCGGCGGAATAGAATTCGACATAGACCTGGGCGCCTGCCGGGGCTTGGCCGGTGACGATGATCTCGCCGCCGTTGGCCAGCGAGGTCTTGTCGAGGGTAATGGTTGGAGCAGAAGCAGCCTCCATGGCCTGTGCCCGCGGGATGATGGGCAAGGCCATCATCACCAGGGCGAGTAACGGCAACACACTGAACTTGACTTTCATACCATCCACCTCCTGTCTGAAATGAAAATGTCGTAAAAGACGGCTTCCTCCCGAAGTTCCCCTCTTGTGCCGTTGCACCTCCTTATGGATTTTTCGCTGTCCGGCAGGCGCGCACGTTTGCCGGGCAAGGGCGTGCGCGTCTGATCCGTATTGGTTGCTGTTGGAAGGGTTCAACCGCCTTCCCATCATTATGGTAGAGCAATAAGGGTGCCAACCCGGCGGCCGGGGGAGGTGTTCGTCGTATCTGCTTGATTATGCGATGCTGCGGCTGTGTTTTTGGGGATGGCGTCAGGGCGAAAAACAGGGGATTTGGTGCAGTAAAAAATATGCACTGCCGCTTTTTTGCGGCACATATTTTCTGCCGGAGGGTGGGACTGGATAGTTACCGGAAGTTCTCGGCGACGAGGCCAAAGCGGTGGAGCAGTTTTTGGAAGGCCTGGCGGTTCATGCCGCTGGCCTGGGCCGCCGCGGTCACATTGCCGCTGTTTTGCTGCAGGGCCTCGGCCAGGTAGGCGGCGGAGAACTCCTCCACCAGCTGCTGTTTGGCGAGATTGTAGGGCAGCCCGTGCGGATTTCCGGGAACCGGCCTGGAGGCGGAAGGTTCCACCCCGGGTTCCGCCAGATCCCGGGCGGAGATGGGGGTCTCATTGGCAAGCAGCACCGCTCGTTTGATAACATTCTGGAGCTCCCGGACATTGCCTTTCCAGGAACGCTTCACCAGGGCGGGGAGCGCGTCCGGGGCAAAGACCAACCCCTGGCGGCCGTATTCCCCGGCAAAGGCCGTAAGGAAATGCTGGGCCAGGCCGGGGATGTCTTCCGCCCGGTTTCTGAGGGGCGGCATGGTGATGGTCACCACATTGAGGCGGTAGAAAAGATCCTCCCGGAAGAGCCCCTGGCGGATTTTTTCCTCCAGATCCTGATTGGTCGAGGCAAGCACCCGGACATCCACCCGGATGGTTTTGGTCTGGCCCAGGGGCATGATCTCCTTTTCCTGGAGAACCCGGAGCAGCTTGGTCTGGAGGGCAATGGGGAGGTCGCCGATTTCATCCAGCAGGATGGTGGAGGTGTTGGCTTCGAGAAACAGCCCTTTTTTGTCGTGGGTGGCCCCGGAGAAGGCGCCCTTGGCATAGCCGAAGAGTTCGCTTTCCAGAATCTGCTCCGGCAGGGCCGGGCAGTTCACGGTAATCATTGGATGCTGGTGTCTGGCGCTCAACCCGTGCAGGGCGCGGGCGGCAAGCTCCTTGCCCGTGCCGGATTCTCCCCGGATCAGCACGGTGACATCGGTGTCGGCAAGCCTGCCAATCAGCCCGGACACCTCCTTGATCGCCGGGGAGGAGCCGGTGAAGCCGGGGCAGGTTTCCTGTTCGGCGAGCCGGCTCTGGAGCCGCCGGTTTTTTTCAAGCAGGCAGAGGCGTTCCAGGCAGCGCCGCAGGGTGTGCAGCAGATGCTCGTTGTCAAAGGGCTTCTGGATAAAGTCATAGGCCCCGTTTTTCAGGGCGCTGATGGCCGATTCCACCGTGCCGTGCCCGGTCATCATGATCACGGCGGTGGCAGGAGACGCTTCCTTGATCTTGGCAAGGAGCGCCAATCCGTCCATCCCCGGCATCTTGACGTCCGTCAGCACCATGTCCGGCCGCCAGCCGGTGATGATCCCCCAGGCGCTCTCCCCGGAGGGCGCGGTCTTCACCTCGCAGCGGAATTTTTTGCGGATGAGCCGTTCCAGCATGGAGAGCATGTCGCGGTCATCGTCGACGATGAGAACCGAGGCGGAAAAATCCCCGTCGGGGCAGGGAGAAAGAGGCTGATCAGAGGTCACGGGCGTCTCTCCGGAAAGCTCGGGTGTTTGGCAGGGTTTTTCGGACAACTCCCCATTGAATGCACCATTTCCGGAAAACAATCAACATCTTCTTGCCGGGAATCCGGACGAGGATATGGCTTGCTTCCCTCTCGGCAACCTGCTATCTCTGAACAGGGCACAATTTTTCTGGCAAACTGTGGGGGCAAGTCGGATGAAAAGGCATGGTGTTCTGCTGGGCTTTATGCTTCTCTTTTTCTGGAGCTGCCCGGCCTGGGCGGTGCAGGGGCATGGGGTGGCGGAAGGGCCGGTGGTCCACCTGATGGCCCATCTGCTGCTCGGGGTGGCCCTGCTGCTCTTTCTCTATGTCCTGCACACCAAGCCGCCGGATGCCCGGTACTCCTGGCGCTCCCTCAAACTCTCGCTGCTCTTTTTTCTCCTCTGGGACATGGACCATCTCTTCGTGCACTGGTTCGCCGGGCAGATGTACGCCGACCTCAGGGATTCCGGCGCCCGCCTGGTGGAGGATCATTTTGCCGGGCCGCGCACCCTGCTCAGCGTCTTCTATTATGTGGGCCGTTTTGATCATCTGCTCTGCGTCCCGGCCTTCTGGTTCTTCACCATCTCCCTGCGGGAGTTTCGCGAGGCGGTCGAAGCCCGGCGGCAGGGCCGGAACGGGCAGGGGGTCTGATGGAAGAGCGCGTTATTCTTCCCCTGTTTCCCGTCTATCTGGTCGACTATCTCGGCGCCACCGTGATGGTCATCCTCTCCCTCTTTGCCCTCTCCTATGCCCGGCGCCTCACAAAGCTCGAGCCCAAGAGCATCCTCTGGTCCTATTTTTTCTGGTTCTCCCTGGTCATGGTGGTCTTCTCCTTTTCCCGGGGGGTGGGACATCTTCTCCCCTATGCGCTCAGGCTTGGCGGGATGCCGAAACTCTGGGATCTGCTCGACCCATACTGCGGGGGGTTGAACACCATCGCCCTCTGCGGGGTGGCCATTCTCACCCTCCACTACCACAACACGGCGGGGCTTATCCAGCGGGCCAAGGTTGATGCCATCTCGCTGGAGCTGGCCAACGAAAGGCTTAAAGAAGCGCATGCCGACCTCTCCCGGTTGAATCAGACCCTGGAGCAGCAGGTGGAGGAGCGGACCCACGACCTGCGGCTGTCCGAGGAGAAATTCCGCGGCTTTTTCGAAGGGTCCAAGGACATGATCTATTTCTGCGACGCGGATGGCCGGATCTGCGATATCAACGAGAGCGGCCTGCAGCTCCTCGGGGTTGGCCAGCGGCAGGATCTTCTCGGCCAGCCTCTGGCCGGGTTTTTCTCCCAGCCGGAGCGATGTGCCCAGTACCGGGCTCTGCTTGGCTCGGACGGGCAGGTCAAGGATTTCGAGGCGGAGTTCGTTGGCAGGGAGGATGGCCCCTTGTATCTGATGATCACCGCCTCGGCCGTTACGGATCGCGCCGGGATGCTCCAGGGGTACCAGGGGATCGCCAAGGATCTCACCCACTTCAAGAAGATGATGGAGCAGCTGGTGCATTCAGAAAAGATGACCTCGGTGGGGCAGCTTGCCGCGGGCGTGGCCCACGAGATCAATACCCCGCTCGGCATCATTCTCGGCTATGCCCAGCTGCTGGAAGAGGATTTCGACGAGCGGAGCGAGGTGCACGAGACCCTGGGGATCATCGAGAAACAGGCGAAGATCTGCAGGCGGATCGTTGCCGATCTGCTCAATTTTTCCCGGCAGACCCAGGAGCACAACAAGCTGTATGGCGATCTCAACCAGTGTTTGGAGGAGGTGCTGGCCATCGTCAACCACACCCTGAACATGGACCATATCTTTATCCACCGCTGCCTGGCCGGGAATCTGCCCAGCACCTGCTTTGACAACGAGCGGCTGCGCCAGGTCTTTGTCAACCTGCTGACCAACGCCCATCATGCCATCGGCAGCGAAGGGATCATCGGGGTGTGGACCCGCTGGCATGCCGAGAGCGGGCAGATCGAGATCATCATCGGCGACTCCGGTTCCGGCATCCCCCCGGACCAGCTGGGGCGGATCTTCGACCCTTTCTACACCACCAAGGGGGTCGGCAAGGGCACCGGCTTGGGGCTGTCCGTTTCCTTCGGGATTATCCAGGATCACAATGGGAGGATCGAGGTGAAATCCCCGCCCCAGGAGCCGGAGCTTGTCGCATTGGACATGCATACGACCTTTCATCTTTTCCTGCCGGTTGTGGCCGCGGGTCAGGAAAAGGAGGAATAACGGGATGGCGCGGATTCTGGTCTTGGACGATGTGCTGGACGCGGGGATCCTCATTCAGAGGATTCTGCAACGGAAGGGCCATGTGGTGCATGTGTTCCGCGACGAGGACGAGGCCCTCCGGTTCACGGAAAAAAATCCGGTGGATCTGGCGATTCTCGACATGAACCTGCGCAAGATGGACGGCCTTGATGTGCTCGCCGAGATGCAGAAGTCGCTGCCCCGCCTGTCGGCCATTATGTTGACCGGGTTGCCCGACGTTGACATGGCCCGGCAGGCGTTTGCCCTTGGGGCTGTAGCCTATTGCGCCAAGCCCATCGACAAGGACAAGCTGGAAGAGCGGGTTGCCCAGGCGTTGCTGGAGGGGGCGGATCTGCCGGAGCAGTAGGGCTCACGCCCCAAGCGGGGTGGGTCAGGCAAGCTCCCGCAGGGGGATGCGTTTGGTTGGGTCCAGATTCCGCGTGCCGCACCAGGCCTGATTGAGCTCGGCAAGGCGGGTGTTGAACTGGTCCATGAACAGGAGGTCTTCCGGGGCAAATCCATGGTCGTCCGGGAAATTCAGCCCGCAGGCCGAGACCTCGATGGCCTCGCGTTCTTCGTCCACATAGGCCAGAGGCAGCCCCTGGGTCCGGCAGATGACGGGGCGGGCCGCGTAGATGGCGCAGAGATCATCAATGAGCAGGGGGCAGCGGTCATCGTCTTCCGCAAGGTTGCGGCCAAGTTGCTCCTGGCTGGCAGTGTCCAGGGCGCCAATGGCTTCCCGCACGCAGGCCGCTTCAATGGGTAGCACGCTGAAGGCTTGGCAGCAGGAGGCGCAGCCTGGCCCACAGGAAAGGGCTCCGGCATGCAGCTTGGCGACGCGGGTGATCTCTGCGTCAAGGGCGGTAATAAGCTGGTGATATTCTTGGATGCAGGTCATGGGCAATCCATAAAAAAGGGGAATCAGCCGCATCCGGCTGATTCCCCTTTAGAATTTCTGGCGTCCCCAACGAGATTTGAACTCGTGTCGCCGGCGTGAAAGGCCGGTGTCCTGGACCGGGCTAGACGATGGGGACAAATATCCGTACAGTAATTGGTGGGTCGTGCGCGATTCGAACGCGCGACTCTCTGCTTAAAAGGCAGATACTCTACCGGCTGAGTTAACGACCCACCCTGTAGGAAAAGGCACATTTACAACAGTCGGTTTTCCGTGTCAAGTCTTTGCTTTCTTCTTTTTCCTTTTTTTTGGTCTGGATTCATCCTTGCCTGCCTGGTGGATAACGGACTGAGCTTGTGTAATTATTGGGGTTTTTCGGCGGGAGAGGCGGTGCTTAAATAGCTTGTGGCAGTGGCCTGGGTCTGCTATATCTTCTGATTTGTTGTGAGCCAAGATGGAGCTTCTGCGTGGAGCAGGGCTTTTTTTTCTGACTATTTACTTTTGGGTGCGGTATGGGGTTGTTGGCCAGATCGGCAAGTTTTGTCCGCTATGCGGTGGAAGGGGAGTTGCCCGCGAATTTCTGGGAGTTCGCGGCCGAGCGGATCGCCCGCCATTCCTTCCGGGATATTGACGAGAGCTACGAAGAGCGCTCCGTGGGCTGGGTTTCCGTCTTGAATATGTTCGACAGCGAGTTCGCCTATGCCTCGTACGCGGCGGCGGACCATGTCGTGCTCTCCCTGCGCATCGACGAGCGGCGGGTCTCGCCCAAGGTGCTCAACAAGTTCTGCCTCAAGGAAGAGGAGCGGCTTAAAAAGGCGCGGCAGATCCCCAAGCTGGCCCGGGCCCACCGGGTGGAGATCAAGGAGAGCGTCAAGCTGATGCTGATGAAAAAGGCGGCGCCCACTCCGGCGGTGTATGACCTCTGCTGGAACCTGGCCGAGGGCACGCTGCTGTTTTTCTCCACCAGCCAGAAGGCCCAGGAGCTGCTGGAGGAGTTTTTCAAGGAGACCTTTGATCTCAGCCTGATGCTGCAGGTGCCGTATCTCACCGCCGAACATCTGCTCGACGCTCCTGGCCGCGAGGCCCTGGCCGACATCACCCCCGCAATCTTCATCTGATTTTCAGAGGCTTAAGCGCATGGATTTAGTTGATCTCATTGACGAAAAACGATTTGTGGGCCAGGAATTTCTCACCTGGCTCTGGTTCAAGAGTGAAGAGCGGGGAGGCACCATCTTTCTCCCGGAGGCTGGGGAGGATATCCAGCTCGTTTTTGAAAAGCATATGATGCTGGAGTACGGCGAAGGTGAGAACCGCGAGAAGCTGATCTGCAGGGGGCTGATGACCGAGCTTCAGGAGGCGCGCACCGGGCTGGCCATGGGCAAGAAGCTGGAGCAGGCCCGGATGCTGCTGACCCGGGGGGAGTATGAGTGGAATCTCTCTTTCAAGGCCACCCTCATGGAGTTTCGCAACGTGAAACCGCCCAAGACCATGGGCTCGGCCGAGGAGGGCAGCGACCCCGAAGCGGTGGAAGGCAGACTGCTTGAGCACGTCAGCCTGCACGAGATGGTGGTGCGCACCATGGATCAGTTGTTTAGGATGTTCCTCGACCTGCGCATCGGCTCCGGCTGGGGACAGGAATTGACCCGGATTCAGGCCTGGGTGCGGAAGGGAAAAGAGACACACTGACCGGCCCTGTTGTCCCGCCGCCGGTTTTTATAAGGGAGAGAACACCATGGAATTTGAAACCGTCATCGGCCTTGAGGTCCATGCCCAGCTCAAAACCAAGAGCAAGATTTTCTGCGGCTGCACCACCGCCTTCGGCAACCCGCCCAATACCAACACCTGCCCGGTCTGCCTCGGCATGCCCGGCGTCCTGCCGGTGCTGAACAAAACGGTGGTGGAGTACGCCATGAAGATGGCCCTGGCCACCAACTGCGCCATCGGGCCGATGAACCAGTTCGCCCGCAAGAACTATTTCTACCCCGACCTGCCCAAGGGCTACCAGATCTCCCAGTTCGACCTGCCCATTGCCGAGCACGGCTGGGTCGAGGTCGAGGTGAATGGTAAGACCAGAAGGATCGGTCTCACCCGCATCCATATGGAAGAGGACGCAGGCAAGCTCATCCACGACGAGCGCGAGCCGGTGAGCTATGTGGATCTCAACCGCACCGGGACTCCGCTCATCGAGATCGTCAGCGAGCCGGATATCCGCTCGCCGGAGGAGGCTGCGGCCTATCTCAGAAAACTGCACGCCATCCTCCGCTATCTGGACATCTGCGACGGCAACATGCAGGAGGGCAGCTTCCGCTGCGACGCCAACATCTCGCTCAGGCCCGTGGGCCAGAAGGAGTTCGGCACCCGCACCGAACTCAAGAACATGAACTCCTTCAAGAACGTGCAAAAGGCCCTGGAGTTCGAGGTGCGCCGCCAGCGCGACCGGTTGCTGGACGGCGAGAAGATCACCCAGGAGACCCTGCTCTGGGATGCGGATCGCAACGTGACCAATGCCATGCGCTCCAAGGAGGAGGCCCACGACTACCGCTACTTCCCGGACCCGGATCTGGTGCCGGTGGTGATCGATGCGGCCTGGATCGAGGCGGTCCGCGCCACCCTGCCCGAGCTGCCCGATGACCGAAAACGCCGTTTTGTCGAGCAGCTGGGGTTGCCGGAAGACGATGCCGCAGTGCTCACCTCCTCCCGCGAGCTGGCCGATTATTTCGAGGCGGCGTATGCAGGGTATCCCAATGCCAAGAAACTCGGCAACTGGCTGATGACCGAGCTGATGCGGTTGATGAAGGGCGAGGAAGCCATGGATATTACGCAGTGTCCCGTCTCGCCTGGGAATCTGGCCGCGCTCCTGGGTATGATCGACGCGGGCACCATCAGCGGCAAGATCGCCAAGACCGTGTTCGAGGAGATGATGGTCTCCGGCAAGGACCCGGAGACAGTGGTCAAGGAGAAGGGTCTGGTGCAGATGAGCGACCAGGGCGAGATCCTGGCCATCGTTCAGGAGATCATCGCTGCCAACCCCGAGCAGGCGCAGCAGTTCCGCGAGGGCAAGACCAAGGTCATGGGCTTTTTCGTGGGGCAGCTCATGAAGAAGACCGGGGGCAAGGCCAACCCGGGGCTGGCCAACGAGTTGTTTGTCAAGGCGTTGACGGAGTAGGATTGTTCTTTTTCTTTGCGTGCCCAAAGAAAAAGAACCAAAAAGAAAGGGCACCCCGGCACTTGTCCCGCCGGAGGCGGGATGCCCTGTGCTCCTCGAAACCGCCGGGGGTTTGCAAACTCGCTGCGCTCAAACAGTGCAAACCCCTTTTCGGCGATTTCTCCGGTGCTCGGCTGCGTACCAATGGGGTTTTGTGGCCACTTATGGATAAAACCGACTGGCAGAAAAAAGGCGAAGGCCATAGGCAACGGCTGCGGGACAGGTTTCTGGACCACGGCTTGGACGGCTTCACTGATGCCGAGGTGCTGGAGTTGCTTCTCTCCTTGGGCACGCCGCGTAAGGATTGCAAGGAGACGGCCCGGTTGTTGCTCAAGCAATTCACCACCCTGGCCCAGGCCTTGGATGCCAGTCAGGCGGAGCTTGAGCTGGTTGACGGCATCGGGCCCAAAAACGGTTTTGCCTTGCATTTTGTCCAGAGTGTGGCCCGGCGGTATCTCAAGCAGCGGCTGGTGAGCAAGGAGTACCTCCGTTCCTCCCGCGAGGTGGGGGAGTATCTGGTCCACTCCATGCGGGGGCTCAAGCGCGAGGTGCTGATGGCGGTTTTCCTCGACGCGTCGCTGGGGATCATCGACACCCAGCTGGTGGCGGAAGGAACCCTGGCCAGCAACACCGTGCATCCCCGGGAGTTGATCAGGATGGCCCTGGAGCACCATGCCGCCTCGGTGGTCATCGCCCACAACCATCCTTCCGGCAGTCTGACCCCTTCGGCGGAGGATAAAAAGCTCACCCGTCATCTCTTCATCGCCCTGGGTTTTGCCGGGATTCAGCTTCTCGATCATCTCATCGTGGGGGAGACAGAGCAGCCGTTCAGCTTCGCCGATCACGGGTTGCTGGAGGATATCCGTCGCCAGTCCCGTGCGTTGATCGCCGGAGAATGATGTCGCCCGAATCCCTGCCCACCGGGTTTACTCCCGCCAGCGGTGAAGAACCGCCCGGCCTCTATCTGCACATCCCCTTTTGCAAAAGCCGCTGCGCGTATTGCTCCTTCAACTCCCATGCCTGTCAATCCCCTCCGGCCGCATACCTGGAGGCCCTTGCCAGCCAGATCCGTTACTGGGCTGATCGGTCGTGGTGCCGGGAGCGGACCTTCGCCACCCTGTTCATCGGCGGCGGCACCCCGACCATTTATGGCGGCAATGAGCTGGCCGATCTGGTGGGTATCTGCCTAAAATCGTTCAATTTTACGGAAGATCCCGAGATCACGGTGGAGGGGAACCCCAACGCCGTTACGGTGGAGGCGCTGACCGCACTGCGGAGGGCAGGGGTCAACCGCTTGAGCCTCGGGGTGCAGGCCTTTTCCGGCCGGCTGCTGGGCGCGCTTGGCCGGAGCCACACCACCGCCGAGGCCTGTGCCGCCATCAAGGCGGCGCGGAAGGCCGGGTTTGCCAATATCAACCTGGATCTGATGTACGGCCTGCCCGGACAGAGCGCATCGGATTGGCGGGAGAGCCTGGACCAGGCCCTTGCCTTCGGGCCGGAGCATCTTGCCTGCTACGAGCTGACCATCGAGGAAGAGACCCCCTTTGCCCGGCTGGTGGAAAAAGGCGCGCTGATCCTGCCCGAAGAGGAGGAGGCCATGGCCATGGCCGCACTTACCCACGATCTCTTGGGCCGGGCCGGTTTAGAACGCTACGAGATATCCAACTACGCCAGATCGGGCAAGGAATGCCGCCACAACCTGAACTACTGGCGAAACGGCTCCTACCTGGGGTTGGGGGCCGGGGCGGTCTCCTGCCTGTCCGGTTTCAGGTTCAGCACGGTGCGGGAGCCCGAACTGTTCACCGGTCTGGTTCAAAAAGGAGAACTCCCTCTGGACGAGGGAGAATGCCTGCCGCTGGCGGCCCGGTTCCGGGAAAGCGTGGTCATGGGGCTCAGGATGACCGAAGGGGTTTCCTTTTCCCGGCTGCACCGCCAGTTTGGTTTGACGCCACCGGGCTATTATGGGAATATACTTGATGATTTGTGCCGACAGGGGCTGGTTGCGGTCGGCCGGAATAGCCTGCGCCTCACGGAGGCAGGGTTGCCCGTGGCCAATCAGGTGTTGGCCCGGCTTGTCTGAACGGATTTTTTCGGGAGTGTTGCACTGTCAATGATCATGCCCGCAAACAGTATTGCCAGGAAATTGCTGGTCACCATGTCGTTGATGGTTGCCGGCCTGATCCTTGGCTTTGGCGTTTTTGAGGTCTTCCACGAGTATGGCCGTTACCGGAGCGAGATGGATGCGCTCTGGGGAAGGCAGGTCGAGGAGCGTCAGCAGCAGCTTGCGCGGCGGGTCGATGAGACCGTCGCCTATATTCATTTCAAGCGTTCGCAGGTCACCGGCCGGGCAAAGGGCAGTATCGAAGCCAGGGTCCGCGACGCCGAGGCGGTTGCCTCCCATCTTTACGCGCTCAACAAGGGGACGCACGGCAAGCAGGAGATCCGGGCCCTGGTGCGGGAGGCCCTGCGGCCGGTGCGTTTCAACAACGGCCGGGGCTACCTTTTCATCTTTGCCATGGACGGCACGGTGCAGCTCCATGCGGCTGATCCGGAGCAGGAAGGGAAAAATCTCCTCGCCATGCAGGACAACGAGGGAACCTTTGCCATCCGGGAGATGGTGGAGCTTGCCAGAAGCAAGGGGGAGGGGTTTGTCTCCTACCGCTGGCCCAAGCCCGGCTTTCCGCCCGGCCAGGAGTTCGAGAAGGTTTCCTTTGTCAAATACCTGCCGGAGCTGGATTGGTTTGTCGGCGCCGGTGAATACCTGGACGACATGGAGGCGGATATCCAGGCCGAGGTGCTGGAGCGGATCGAAAAGAGCAGGTTCGAGCAGGATGGCTATGTCTTTGCCGGCCAGTGGGACGGAATGTCCCTGACCTATCCGGCCAAGGGGCGGAACATGCTGGAGCAGACCGATGCCAATGGCTTGAAGATCGTGCGGGAGCTGATCGAACTGGCCCGGAAGGATGGCGGTTTTCTGCGCTATGTGATGCCGGAATTTGGCGCGGAACGCCAATCCCTGAAGCTCAGCTACGTGCGCGGAATCAAGGATTGGCAGTGGTATATCGGCGCCGGCCTGTACCTGGACGACATCCAGGCGGCCACCGACAAGGCCCGGCATCAGTTGCGGCTCGACATTGTCAGGATTGTCGGCCTGGCCCTGCTCTTGATGCTTGCCGCCCTTCTGCTCGGGTTGCTGTTTGTCCGCAAAACAGCAGAGCGGATCCAGCAGGCCTTTACCGCCTTTGAGTCCTTTTTTGACAGGGCGGCGCGGGAAAAGGCGGAGATGGAGCCGTCCGGCCTTCATTTCGCGGAGTTCCGCTCCCTGGCCGAGGCGGCAAACCGGATGCTGGCCGAGCAACGGGCCATGGAAGAGGGGTTGCGCAAAAGCGAGGAGAAGTACCGGGTTCTGATCAAGACCACCGGCACCGGCTTTGTAAAGATAGATGGCGAGGGGAGGGTGCTGGACGCCAATCAGGAGTATGTGCGGCTGACCGGACACGCAGACCTGGCCGGGATTCTGGGCCGGAGGGTGACCGAGTGGACGGCGGAACATGACCTGGCCAGGAACCGGGAAGCGGTGAAGGAATGCGTCCGGCTGGGCTTTGTCCGTCATCTGCAACTCGATTATGTCAATGGCCAGGGAGAGGTCACCCCGGTGGAACTCAATGCCACGGTGGTGCAAGGGGAGGGGCAACCGGAGATCCTCACCATCTGCCAGGACATCAGCGGCAGGAAGCAGCTGGAAGAGCAGCTGCGCCAGGCCCAGAAGATGGAGGCCATCGGCACCCTGGCCGGGGGGATTGCCCATGATTTCAACAACATCCTTGCCGCCATCCTGGGGTATGCCGAGATGGCGAAAAGGAGTCTGCCCCCGGGGGCGGACAGCGCCGGAGCCGATATCCATCAGGTTCTGCGGGCCGGGTTGCGGGCCAGGGATCTGGTGAAGCAGATTCTGACCTTCAGCCGGAAAAGCGGGGAGGAGCGGAACCCGATCTCGCCCAGGTCCATTGTCAAGGAGGCGCTCAAGTTTCTGCGGGCCTCGATCCCGACGAGTATTGAAATCCGCGAGGATATTGCTCCGGACTGCGGCACCATCCTGGCCGATCCCACGAATATCCATCAGATCGTGGTGAATCTCTGCACCAACGCCTTCCATGCCATGGAGGCGACGGGAGGCGCGCTGAGCGTGATCATGAAAAACGTGGAGTTGGATGCGAGCGATCTCGCCGGGGAAGGGGGGCAGCCTGGGCCGTATGTGTTGTTCAGTGTCAGTGATACCGGGCCGGGGATGACGCCGGAGGTTCTCTCCCGTATCTTTGATCCCTATTTCACCACCAAGAGCGTGGGCAAGGGATCGGGCATGGGGTTGGCGGTGGTGCATGGCATTGTCAGCAACTATGGCGGCATGGTGCAGGTGGAAAGCACCGTGGGCGCGGGCACGGTTTTCCGCGTCTATCTGCCCCGGATCGGCAAGGGGACGGCCACGGCGGAAAGCGTGCAGGAATGGACGGTTCCTTCCGGTCAGGAGCGGATTCTTTTTGTGGATGACGAGGCAAGCATTGCCGAGATGGGCAAGGCCATGCTTTCCGGGCTCGGCTACCGGGTGACGGCCAGAACCAATCCCCTTGAGGCGCTGGAAGAACTCCGCGGCCACCCCGGGGATTTTGACCTGCTGATCACCGATCAGACCATGCCCGGGATGTCCGGGGTGCAGCTGGTCCAGGAGAGCCTAAGGATCCGGCCCACCCTGCCGGTGATTCTCTGTACCGGATACAGCGCGGCCATCGGGGAAGAAACAGCCTTGGAACAGGGCATCAGATATTTCCTCATGAAGCCCCTGACCATGCGGGTGTTGACCGAGACGGTGCGAAAGGCTTTGGAAGGGAAAGGTGCAAGGTGAAAGGTAAAAGGCAGGGGCAGGGGGGAAATGGCTAAAGAGAAGATTACGTATGTCTGTAGCGCCTGCAACGGGGTGTTCAGCAAATGGGCCGGGCAGTGCGATGGCTGCGGCGCTTGGGACACCCTGGCCGAGCAGCAGCCGTTGTCCGCGGCCGCAGGCCGTTTCCAGGGCTATTCCGGTTCCCTGGCCCAGGTGCAGACCATGGCCCAGGTGGGCAAGGACGAGCTGACCCGTTTTTCCACCACCATGGGCGAGCTGGACCGGGTGCTGGGCGGCGGCTTGGTGCCGGGCTCGGTGGTGCTCATCGGCGGCGATCCGGGGGTGGGCAAGTCCACCGGCTTGCTCCAGGTCTGCTGCAACCTGAGCCTTACCCGCAAATGCCTCTACGTGACCGGTGAGGAATCGCTTCAGCAGATCGCCATGCGGGCCAGGCGGCTGGGGTTGCCGGACCAGGCCCTTCTCCTGCTGGCCGAGACCCGAGTGGAGGATATCTGCGCCACCGCGCTCAAGGAGCGGCCCGAGGTCCTGGTGATCGATTCCATCCAGACCATGCAGGTGGCGGACAGCCAATCCGCGCCGGGCAGCGTCAGCCAGGTGCGGGAGTCCGCCGCCCTGCTCACCCAGTTTGCCAAGCAGACCGGGGTGGCCATCTTCCTGGTGGGCCATGTCACCAAGAGCGGCGACCTGGCCGGGCCCAGGGTGCTGGAGCACATCATCGACGTGGTCTGCTACATCGAAGGCGGGGGCGACAGCCGGTTCCGGGTGATGCGGGCGGTGAAAAACCGCTACGGCGCGGTGAACGAATTGGGGGTCTTCGCCATGACCGACAAGGGGTTGCGCGAGATATCCAATCCCTCGGCCATCTTTTTGTCCCGCAACGCCGAAGCTATGCCCGGCAGCGTGGTCATGGCGATCTGGGAAGGCAGCCGCCCCCTATTGGTGGAGATGCAGGCCTTGGTGGACGACAGCCACAGCGAGAATCCCCGTCGCGTCACGGTGGGGCTGGAGCAGAACCGGTTGGCCATGCTCCTGGCCGTGCTGCACCGGCACGGCTCCATCGCCACCTACGGCCAGGATGTGTTCATCAACGTGGCGGGCGGGGTGCGGGTCAGCGAAACCAGCGCCGATCTCCCCCTGCTCCTGGCGGTTTTCTCCAGCCTGAAAAACAAGCCCCTGCCCGTGGAGCTGGTAACCTTCGGCGAGGTGGGGTTGTCCGGCGAGATCCGGCCCGTGCCCAGCGGCCAGGAACGGTTGCGGGAGGCTGCCAAGCACGGCTTTACCAAGGCGATTGTCCCCCTGGCCAACGTGCCCAAGGGCGGAATCAAGGGCATGGAGATCATCGGGGTGAAGAAATTGGCGGAGGCTATCGAGGCGGTCCGCTAAGCCGTAAACGTCCAGCAGCACCACATCTGCTTCGCAGTCTCGCTGCGCTCGCTTAGCTGTCATCGGCCTGCTCATGTGCAATAGCACACTTCGCAGACCTCTTCCGCGCATCTGCGGCACTGCTGAACGTTTACAATTTAATGAGGGGGTCATGTAACTAACGTATCAATTCAGTTCGGGCTGAGCCTGTCGAAGCCCTGTCCTGTCACTTTTCTTCCGAGCCGGAACTTCTTCAAGCATTGACAGCCCATTTTTGAAATGGTACATAACTGACGGACTTGAGGGAGGAATGGCCGAGTGGTTTAAGGCGGCGGTCTTGAAAACCGTTGTGCGAAAGTACCGTGGGTTCGAATCCTACTTCCTCCGCCAACAAACAAGCACATACGAATCGTGGAGAGCTGACCGAGTAGGCCGAAGGTGCTCGCCTGCTAAGCGAGTGTAGGATCAAAAGTTCTACCGAGGGTTCGAATCCCTCGCTCTCCGCCATTTATTTTGCGGAGCAATCCGTTTGTCTCACAACAAAAAAACCCGCGCCAGAAATGGTCGCGGGTTTTTTTGTGCTTGGATCATATTTCGGTTGGCGTGAAGGGCGTGTGTGTGTCAGGATGGTAAGGATTTGAAAAGTCAGTATCCTTTATGTCCGATGAAAGTAATCTTGTTCATGGAGCGAGTTGATGAAAGAACTTAGGATATCGGTCTCCGTCCCCATTTGGTTTCTCGTTTTTCTGCTGCTGCAACCGTGTTTGGCTCTTGGCGCCAATGTAAAGCATTTCTCGCCACAAGGAATCATTGACCAGCAGACCAGAGTCTCGGTCCAGTTCAGCACCGATATGGTCAAGCTGGGAAATGCCACTGCCCCGGCGCCTTTTGTGGTGAATTGCGGCAACGTTGGAGGTGAGGGCCGTTGGGTGGATGCCAGCAATTGGGCTTGGCAAATGAAGCGTCCGTTGCAAAGCGGAGAACACTGTGAATTCGTGCTGCGTCCAGACCTTGTCGCCCTAAACGGCGAAGCAGTCAGCGGGAATAACCGCTTCGAATTCTTCGTGCCTGGCCCTTGGCCTCGCACCATCCTGCCCAGACCGAAGAATACGGTGGATGAGGATCAGGCCTTCATCATCAGTGTCGGCGGGGGTCTTCTCCCCTCTACCGCCTCGGTGGAAAAATCAATCTGGTGCGAAGCGGATGGGGTTGGCAATCGCATTCCGGTGCGTCTGGTCCCGGAGGCCCAGCGTCGGGAACTCCTAAGACACATTCATGAAAACCTCGGCACTGAAATGCTGGTGGTGAGCTGCGCCGAACGCCTGCCGCCAGGGGCGAAAATGAAACTGGTTTGGGGCAAGGGGGTGGAAACCTCAACCGGCGTCAAAACGCAAAAGGAAGAAAGTTTCGTCTACACCGTGCGCGAACCTTTCCGCGCTAGCCTGACCTGCGAAAGGGAAAAGGCTGGGGCGCCCTGTTCGCCCTTGTCCAATGTGAGGCTCGAATTTACGGCCCTCACAGATGTCAAATTGTTGCAAAAGGCGAAACTCCGCACACCGACAGGGGTGCGCACTCCTGAAGATCCGAATAAAAAGCGCAGCCAGCGGCAAGACCTGGACACCAATCTCATCTTCAACGGCCCCCTGCCGCCGAACGCTGAACTGACCCTGGAACTGCCTGCCGGTCTCAAAGATGATGCAGGCCGCCCCTTGGCCAATGCCGATAAGTTCCCCCTCAAGTTCCGCACCGGTACGCTGCCGCCGCTGGCAAAATTCCCTGGCAATTTCGGCATTATCGAATTGAAGGAGGGTGGCCTGCTGCCGGTAACCCTGCGCAACGTGGAGCCAAAACTGACCACCGTCAACCTGCGTCTGCCGGGCAGCCACAGCCTCGCTGATCAGCGTCTGAGCGAGGACAGCGAGGTGATCGCCGCCATGCTGGCCCTGGCTAAATTCGAAAGCCAGACCAAAAAGGTGACGCTTAAACGCGATGGCGAAATGGAGGAATACGAAGACCCCTGGTACGCGCGGGAGCTTTCGTTCCTTGCCAAGCGCCCCGGTGTCAATCGGCAGGATTTGCCCAAGCCCGGCGGCGGTAAGGAGTTTGAAGTGGTGGGCATTCCGCTGACCAAGCCCGGCTACCACATCGTTGAGATCGAAAGTCGTCTGCTGGGCGCGGCGCTTCTTGCAACCCCCAAGCCCATGTACGTGCGGGCTGCCGTGCTGGTCACCAACCTGGCTGTCCACCTGAAACGTGGAAAAGATAACGCCCTGATCTGGGTCACGGCATTGGATACGGGCAAGCCCGTG
>Ga0074199_1001345_pt1 | contig 22493 bp, 19 predicted proteins | sample EPASupsiteSAE347_FD_64528 | JGI IMG/M metagenome (GOLD analysis project Ga0074199, IMG submission 64528) | Bioremediated contaminated groundwater from EPA Superfund site, New Mexico - Sample SAE3-47 | ecosystem: Environmental > Aquatic > Deep subsurface > Groundwater > Contaminated ... | reverse complement strand
GGCCAGGAGCCCCCCGGAAAGCGTCCCGCCCCCCTGGGGCCGGCCTCTCCCCCTCCAGAAGCCGGCGCCCGCTGATGCAAAGGCGCCAGAATACCCGCAAAATCGCGTCGAGGTACACGCTGGTTTGAAACGGGAGGAACATGAATTCCATGCCCTCAATCGTCCACGCCCTCGATTCATTGACCAAAACACGTCCGAGATGCGCCGACCAAACCGCCTGTTTGGCCTTGGCCAGAAGGGCGCGCGCCGATCGCGCCAAGCTTGGCAGAAAATAGATGATGAGCAGGGTTGCCGTCCAGCGCAATGCTTTGTCCGGCGTCCCCGCCCAGCCGAGGATGAAGACCGCCAGCAGTGCGGCCGGGACGAGGCTGCGCCGCAAGTTATCGAAGATCATCCATTTTGCCAGTGCCCCGAGCGGATTGACCGCACGCTTTCCATCCGGACCGGGCACTGAGGGCAGCAGCCATCGGGCTATCTGCCAGTCTCCTCGGGTCCACCGATGATGGCGGCGGGAATCTGCCAGATAAGAAGGCGGGGAGTCCTCGATCAATTCCACATCGTTGACGAATCCACACCGGGCATAACAGCCCTCGATCAAGTCATGGCTGAGAATTCGATTGAGCGGGAAGCGCTTGCCCGTCGCCGCGTAAAAGGCCTGCACATCGTAAATACCTTTGCCGACAAAAGGTCCCTCTCCGCAGAGATCATGGTAGACATTGGATACCGCGCGGGTATAGGGATCCAGGCCGGTTTCTCCGGCGAACAGCCGGGCAAACCAGGAGCGCTGGGACCCGATCAGGCTGGCCCCCAGCCGCGGCTGCAACACTCCGTAACCCTGTTTCACACAGCCCGTGGCCGGGTTGATGTGCGGTTGATTGAGCGGATGGGCGATCGTGCCGGCCAGTTTGGCCGCAGCCTGCGGCGGAAGCTGTGTATCCGCGTCCAGTGTGATAACATATTTGATCGAGCGCAATACGGCCTGGTCCCCTTCGATGACGGTGAATGGACCGCGGGACCCTTCGCACACCAGCCGGTTAAACGCCTCCAGTTTACCGCGCTTGCGTTCATGGCCCATCCATACCTGCTCGGCCGGATTCCATTCCCGGGGACGATATAACAGGAAGAATAACGATCCGCCGGCCATGGCGTATTTCCTGTTCAACAGCCGAATGCCCTCGACAGCCGCATCGAGTAAGGATGCCTCCTTGGGCAGCTCCGCCTGCGCCGCATCCGGGAAATCCAGCAGAACCCCAAAGAACAGGTTGGCCTCGCGGTTGGCCAAGTAACAGATTTCAAGATGCTCGATGAGCTTTCGCGTGCCCGGCTCCGAATAGAGCAACGTGGGAATGACCACGGCGGTGCGGTGATCCTCGACAACGCCTTTGGAAAAGTCCATTCGGGGCAGAGGCCGCGGCGAAACCAGGAGAGTGACGATCCAGTTGGCGAGCATGAGCGCCGAACGTGAAACGGCCAGCAGGATAACGCCCGCCGCCAATACACTCCAGCCCCAGTGCGTCGTCAACCGCAGGTAGATCTGCGAAAAGAGCGGTATGGCCAGCAGAGCCGTGAGCCCGCCGAAGATCAGGAGATACACTCCCAGCGGCCAGCGGGAGAAAATCCGGCCGATTCGCCGGATAAGCCCCGGCCGGTACCCTGCCGCACGCTGGAGTTCGGGCAACCCGTGATCGATCAGGAAATACCCGACGTGCAACTCCTGTGGCTCTATGGCGGTAGAATTCCGGCGTGCCATAACCAGCTTGATCGCCATTTCCGCCACAACCTCTTCCGGCCGTTTGCTCTTCTTGGCCAGGTCTTCCACGACATGCCGGTAACGGTCTCGGGTCTGGAAATCCATCCGGGGATAAATCCCGGCCGGGTCGCGGCGCAGCGCGGCTTCCGTCACACTGAGGGCTTCAACGAACTTCCGCCAGTCGATGGCATTTAAGGTCTTAAGACTGGTGATTGTGTTGCCGATGGATACCTGGTCGGCCGCCTGGTCCTGGCTCTCCGCCTGTTGAATCAACTCGATCGTCTGCCCTTGCAGAGACAATTCCTGTTCGATCCAATTGACGGCCAGCCCGATGACCGAGTGAACCCCCTCGATGTTGGCATAAAGTTCGGCGATAAAAGGCGGCGACATGGGCGGGTTGGCTCGCACAAAGTCCGCCAACTCGGTCACGAACAATCGCGGGTCTTTCTGGACGACGGTGACGAATCGCCGGGCCCATTCAAGCGCCATGGCGCGATGCTGCCGCCGCCAGGCAATGCGATAGGCCACCCGCCGTAAATTCTCCAGCAGCGTCAGCCGCAGCATGATGGGGATGGCCCACAGCTCACCCAGTTTCAGGGGACGCACACGCTGGTAAGCTTTCACGAAATGGGTGACATTATCGGCATCCACGCAGCCGTCCGTGTGCGATACCAGTTCCAGGGCCAGGTCGTAGATTCGGGGGAAACCCCTTAATAGACCGGTCCGCAGCCGTGGCAATTCCCGGCTGTAGCCTTTGGGAAGATGCATCCGGGCGATATCAATCTGTTCTGCGATGAGATAGTAGTTGTCCAGCAGCCATTCGGCGGCCGGCGCCATCTGCTGGCCACTGCGAACGGCCTCGGCGACAACGTCGTATGAATGGCGGATGACGCGCGCATTTTCTGCAAGTCGCGGCAACAGGCACTCGGCGCCCGGGTTGGGATCGAGATCATGCGCGGCGGCCAAGGCTTCTCCATGCCTGCCAAATTGCTCCAAACCAAAGAGCTCCGTGCGCAAGGGCGGTTCGCACACGTCCAGGGAACTTTGTTGGCCGAGCCAGCGCCGAAATCGCTCCGTAAAACGCTTGATCGGCCCAAAATTGTCAAAAGCGGCCACTTCGATAAATCTCCTGAAGTCTTTATCCGCTCCTCGAAGGGCGGACTCATTATCTTGACACCGACATCTTAATGCGGATGCGTTGCCTGGTCAATGCAGAGGTCTGCTTCTGGGGGCCAGCATGACCGGGAAATCCACGGTCACATTGCCGATCTTGAGCGGCTTAAGGGTTACATCTGAGCACATGTTTGTTGTTTGAGAACACGTTGTTTTTCATTCGAAGTTCGGTGTTCGATGTTGGATGTTCGGTGTTTGCTTGGGTTTCGTCAGGTTCACAGCAGGCCCTCCTTCTTCAGCCACGCTGCGACCGCTTCCTCGGGCAGCCCCATGATGTTGGTGCGCGAACCGGTATAGCCCGCCATGAGCGTTTCGCCTTGTTCATCAATGTCGTAAGCCCCGGCCCGGTCCATGGGGTTCACACGGGAAACATAAGACCGGATTTCATCCTCGCTCAACTTTCGGAACCGGACTGACGATTCCACCAGGATCAGCTCCGGTTCGGCCTGCGCCTTCGCCATCGCGACCGCCGTGTAAACCCGGTGGGTTGCACCCGCGAACATCCGCAGGAAAGCCATGGCTTCCTCCGGGGTCCGGGCTTTCGTGATGCAACGCCCCTCGAACTCGATGAGGGTATCCGCGGCCAGGGAATGGCGGTCGGGATGGCGCGTACGACACCAGGCGCTCTTGCGGGCGGCATTTTCCCGCGCCGTGCGGCGGGCGTCGTGGATGTAGACGATTTCCTCGACTTCCGGGATCACCACATCAAACGTCACACCCAGCGCGGCCAGGATTTTCCGGCGTCGCGCCGACGCCGAGGCTAATATTAATTTTGCATTCATGTGGATTCCCAATCCGCGGCCCGTAGGATAGCCGTGAACGCGAACAAAATCAAACACCGGCTGAACGCGGGGATTTCCCTTGTCATCGTGCAATCAAAATGGACAATGCATTCCAAACCATGTCCACCCCGAAGTCATTCAAAGTCCATATTAAGACCTACGGCTGTCAGATGAATGAGCGGGACAGCGAAATGATCGCTGTCCTGCTTCAACGTCATGGCTATGCCCTGGTGGAGCGTGAAAGCCAGGCCGATGCCGTAATTGTGAACACCTGCAGTGTGCGCGCCAAGGCCGAAGACAAGGCCATCGGCAAACTGCGGATGTTAATTGCCGCCCGGCAGGAACATCCGGGCCGGATTGTCGGGGTCGTCGGTTGTATGGTCCAGCGCCTGAAGGACGATCTGTTCCGTCAGGTCCCCGGTCTGGATTTTGCCGTCGGCACGCACGCTTTGGCGCGGGTGCCCGCGGCCCTTGACGCTGTGCGCAACGGTCGCCGGGCAATCCTCGATGTTGCGTTGGCCGGCGATCCGTATGACGGCCATACGCATTTGTCCGGCGAAATATCCGCCTTTGTTAATATCCTTTTCGGCTGTGACCGGCATTGCGCATATTGCGTTGTGCCCGAAGTGCGCGGCGGGGAATGGAGCCGGCCGGCCCGGGAAGTCATCACAGAAGTGCGTCAGCTGGTCGCGCATGGCGTTAAAGAAGTAACGCTTCTGGGCCAGAGCATCATGGCTTATGGCCGCCAGACCCCAGTCTGGGACCAGACTTCTGTATGGGATGCGGAGAATCGCTCGCCGCGCGGCTTCACGGAACCGTTGCCGCGTCTCCTGGAGGCGCTCAATGATATTCCGGGTTTGTGCCGCCTGCGGTTCACATCGGGGCATCCTTGCGGTTGTAGCGCGGAACTGGCCCGCGTTTTCGCCGAACTGCCCGCCGTGTGCGAGCACCTGCACTTGCCCCTGCAGTCCGCCTCCGACCGGATTCTCCAGCGCATGAACCGGGGCTACACGGCGGAGAATTATCGCGCGGCGGTGCGGCGCCTGCAGGCAGCCGCGCCGCGCATCGTGCTGACGACCGATGTCATCGTCGGCTTTCCCACGGAAACGCCGGAAGAATTCGATATGACCCGCGCGTTCCTGGAGGAAATAGGCTTTGATAATGTCTATATCTTCAAATACAATCCGCGCCCAGGTACCCCTGCGGCCCAGTGGGATGATGATGTGAGCGCCAAGGAAAAACTACGGCGCAACCACGCACTCCTGGAGGACCAGGGTAAACGCAGCCAGACGTTTCACCGGTCTTTCGTGGGCCAGGCCTGCGAGGTGCTGGTGGAAGGCCCCAGCCTGCGGAACGAAGCGCGCTGGTCCGGACGCACGCGCCAAAATATCCTGGCCGTCTTCGAGGCAATGCCGGGACTGAAGGCCGGCGACCTCATTACGATGCGCGTTGCTCAGGCAACGGCACAAGCGCTGTATGGAAATGTAGAATGAAGAATGCAGAATGAAGAATGAAAAACAAAGAACAAAGAACCAGGAACATCAAACTGTCAGCTTGATCTTTTATTCTGCATTCTTCATTCTACATTCTTCATTTCAATAAGGGGGATTTCAATATGTCGGACCTGGCCTTTATAACCCTGATTTGTGGTGCGCTGGTTTTTGTCTGTAGCGCCGGCATGACGCTGTGGCCGCGGGGGGCGGCCGCCTTGGTCGGCGCGTTTCCCCGGCATGTATGGGCCGGGCGAATCCTGGCCGGCGTGGGTATCATTTGGTCGGCCTGGCTCCTCCTGCAGATGGGGTTTGCCTGGGTGGATGCGCACCAGATCCTGGTGTATGTGGCCGTGCCGGTGGCCTATATCCTCGTGATACTGTTCGTGGACGATCTGCTGGCGGCCCGCGCGCTGGGCGGGTTCATGCTGTTGGCGCCACTCCCGATTCTTGAAAGCGCGTTCGTGCATCCCGCCGCGAGCCGCCTGGTCATGACGAGCTTCGCCTACCTGCTCGTAATCTTCGGCATCGTGCTGGTCTGGAGCCCGTTTAAATTACGCCAATGGACGGAGCGCTGGATTAACCATGCGCCGATCGCCCGCACCGTGGGCATCGCCGGACTAATCGTTGGCGCCGATATGTTGTTATTGGGTTGGTTTGTATATTGAACATGATATTGGCGAATCATGATTCCCCCCGCATCCTGATCCTGCGTGGCGGAGCGCTGGGAGATTTTATCCTGACTTTGCCGGCTATCCGGGCCTTGCACCGGCGGTGGCCTTCTGCCACGATCGAGCTGATTGGGCATCCCTATTTAGCCGAGCTGGCCGTCGTCACCGGCCTGATTAACGGCGTTCGATCGCTGGATGCCTCCGGCATGGCCGAATGGTTTGTTCCGTGCCGCATTTGGCCGGAGCGCGAGCGGACTGATATTGCTTCCTTTGACCTAATCCTGTCTTATCTCAGTGATGCCGATGGTGTTTTGCAGGCCAATCTTCTGGCGGCCGGCGCGAAACGGGTGATTGTCTGTTCGCCCGTTGTCACATCAGGCCATGCGGCGGATCATTTCCTGCGCCCGGTCACGGACTTGGGCGGCGGAGCCGCAACTATGCCGTTCTCTCGAACGGCCTCTACAACGCATGGTGTAGTGGCGGTTCAACAGAACCGCGTTACCGAGCCCCTTCTTCCGTGGCCGGCGCCAATGCGGGCGCAAGGGCGTCGTTGGCTGGAAAAGTCGGGACTACCGGGTGATGTTATCAGTCTGCATCCGGGTAGTGGCAGTTTCCGGAAAAACTGGCCGATCGAACAGTTTGCCATCCTGGCGGATAGCGTGCGGCGCTCCATGTCCGCCCAGCCCCTGTTTATCCTCGGTGAAGCGGATGCGGCCGTGGCGCGCGAGTTGCCGCGATTGGCGCCGGCGGTGCCCGTGCTGAATAACAGGCCTTTGAAAGAGGTGGCCGCAGTTCTCGCGGTCAGTTGCGGCTATGTGGGCAACGATTCCGGGATTACCCACCTGGCTGCGGCGCTGGGAATTCCCGTCGTGGCGCTCTTTGGCCCCACGGATGCGGCCGTGTGGGGCCCGCGCGGCGCGAACGTGGTCATCCTCCAAGGCCGCGAGCCGACCAGTAAAGCCTTGGATGCCATTGAGCCGGACGCCGTGTTAAGGGCATTGAAAAGACGCATTGCGGATTCCAAACAACGTCATTGACGTGGCGGGTTGTGGACTAATCCATGTCTTGTGGAGGTAACGATGAACAACTTCGGTCGTAAAATCATGCAAAGGCCGGTTTTATGGACTGGCCTTTTTATGCTGTCCATTGGCGCGGCTTTTTTTTGCCTGCGCTATTTTCCAGACGCCTTTCCGATCCTGAACCTTGACCTGCGGATGGATCGCCCGGCGTCCTTGGCTGCGGCACGTCAGTTGGCCGAGCGTCAGCCCTTTGCCCCGACCAATTACCAACAGGCGGCTTCGTTTGACCGGGATTGGTCGGTCCAAACCTATGTGGAATTGGAAGCCGGCGGCCGGGAGGCATTCCAAGCCATGCTGCAATCCGGGCTTTACGAGCCTTATACTTGGAGCGTTCGGCACTTTAAGCCGGGTGACATCCATGAGATGTGGTTCTATTTTACGCCCCGGGGCGCGCCCTACGGATTTTATATCAAGCTCCCGGAACAGGAGCCCGGCGCAGCCCTGCCGGCGGAAGCGGCGCGAACCATCGCCGAACGGAGCGCCACACAGGATTGGAACGTCGCGTTAAACGATTACCATCTGGTGGAACAATCCAAGAATGTGCGCCCGGGCGGGCGCGTGGATCATGCGTTCGTTTATGAACGCAATCAACGGGCGCAGATCGGCGAGGGGCGCTATCGGTTGAGCTTGACCGTCGGCGGCGACCGGCTGATCGCGCTCAAGCACAGTGTCAAAATACCGGAAGCCTTTTCGCGGCGCTATGCCCAGATGCGTTCGGCTAACGAGGTGATCGGGACCATTGGCAGCGTGGGCTATTATGGCTATTTAGCGCTTGGGTGTGGCGTCGGCCTGATAATTGCCCTGCGCCGGCGCTGGCTGATCTGGCGCGTACCTCTGTATTGGGGTCTTGGAATAGCGGGATTGGGACTGCTTAACAACTTGAATTACTGGCCCTTGATGTGGCAGGACTATGACACCGCCATGGCCCGGAGCGGATTTGTCTGGCAGTTTTTGCTCGCGATCATGTCTTCGTTTGTCTATCACGCAATACTGGGAACGCTGGTTTTTATGGCTGCGGAAACGCTGACGCGGCGGGCGTTTCCCCATCACTTGCAGTTGTGGCGAATCTGGTCGCCGCCGATTGCCAGTTCGCGGGCCGTGCTGGGTCGCACCCTTCCTGGCTATCTGTTGGTGTCGTTGGATTTACTTTTTGCCATCGGCCTTTACACGCTCATGCGTAACTGGCAGCATTGGTGGAATCCTTCCGACATACTGGTGGATCCCAACATAATGGCAACATTTTGTCCCTGGCTGTTACCGCTCTTTATTGGCGCCCACGCCGGTTTTACTGAAGAATGTCTTTTCCGTGCCGTGCCCATTGCCGGCGCGGCCTTGCTGGGCAGGCGCTTTGGCGGGCGCGGTTGGTGGATCGCGGTGGCAGTCCTTGTTCAGGCCGTAATTTTCGGCGCCTGCCACGCCACTTATCCGGCGCAACCGGCCTATGCGCGCCTGGTGGAAATATTTGTTCCTGCCCTGGCGTATGCCGGATTGTATCTCTGGCTGGGACTGCTGCCGGTTATTCTGATCCATTTTGGCTATGACGTTGTTTTATGCTCCATCCCGCTTTTTGCCTCCACGGCTCCGGGCGTCTGGATGGATCGCGGCCTGTTGATTTTGCTTGCCCTTGTGCCGCTCTGGATTGTACTCGTGGCGCGGCTGCGGATTGGGCGCTGGCAGGAGGGGCCGGCGTCGCAGGCGACCAATGGGGCTTGGTTGCCGCCGCCTGAGCCGCCGCGGCCGGAAGCGGTGGCAATGTTAAATGCCGGTCAACTGTCGCCCGCCTTGACGCGCTGGGCGCCGCTCATCGGTCTGGCCGGATTATTGATAACAGCCGCCATTGGCATGCGGACGGCTTCTGTTTCCCCGCCGTTGATGGTCCAGCGTGCCGAGGCCGAAGCGCGGGCGCGCCGGGCATTGGATGAGCGCTCGGTCGCCTTGGATGCTTCCTGGAAAATCCTGAGTTCTACGCAGGCGGATGTCGCCGATGACCATCGCTTCATATGGCAGACGGCCGGTGTGCAAACCTATGGCAGCTTGCTGGGAACTTATTTGAATCCGCCGTGTTGGCATGTGCGCTTTGCCCGGTTTGAGGGCGACGTGGCCGAACGCGCCGAGGAATATCACGTTCTGATTGCGCCATCGCAGGCAGTGTATCGCTTTTCACATCAGCTGCCGGAAGCTCGTCCGGGCGCCGCGCTATCCGAGGGCCAGGCGCGCCGCCGGGCGGTTGCCGCCGCCGGCAAACTCCTGCAGAACGACGCAGGAACTTTTCGCGAAGTTTCGGACACACCTTCCAAGTTGAAGGCGCGCACGGACTGGACGTTTACCTTCCAGGATCCCTTGACTTCTTCATTGAAGGAGGGCGAACTGCGCCTGGATGTGAAAATCGCCGGGGACCAGGTGGTAAATGTTTATCGTTACGTACATGTTCCGGAAACGTGGTCGCGTCAGGACCGCAACGCGGAAACGACGGCTGACGCCGTATATTTCGCTTTGATTGGACTCGTGGCGGTAAGTTTGGCGATAGGTTTTTTTATTGAATTGTTTCACTGGGGACGTTGCCGGGTTGCCGTGGGCATAATGGTGGCCGTTTTTATGTGTCTCAGCCTGTTGGCCGGCGCGCATTGGATCAATCAATGGCCGGCGATGATCTTTAATTTTTCCACGGCTCAAACCTGGTTGGACCAGGTCTGGAAATCGGCCAGCATCGAATTGCTGATCAACGCAATTATCATGCCGGCATTTTTCGCCCTGGTTGCGGCCATGGCCTGGCAGCGGGATCAGGCTGCATCTAACCCCTTGGCGCCTCGCGCCGTGTGGGGATGGGGATTGGCCCTTGGGGCCGGGTTCACGGCAATTATGGCGCTGGGTGACTGGCTGAACCTCAACTACGCGCCGCCATGGTCTGAATATGGCGCGCTCAATGCCGGTCATTCTTGGCTGATGCCGGCCCTTGAAACTGTAGCGTCGTATTTAAAAATGGCTTTTGCCGCGTTACTTTTCATCAAGGCCATAAACCGGTTGACGCTCCAGTGGACACGCTGGAAAGGTTTGGGGTTGCTCCTGATCGCGTTGTTGGGCGTCAGCATGGCCGGCTCATTGTTTACCGAACACAGGGACTGGCTGTGGTTGCTTGTGGGCGCCGGGTTGGCCTTGTTCCTATATGGCGCATTCCTGTTAGTGTGGCGTTATCATCCGGAAGTACTGATCCCGGCCCTGGGTGTGGCGATAATTATCAGCCTGATTGGCGATGGCGCCGCCCGGGCTTATCCGTATGCCTTGTGGGCCAATGGGCTGGCCGTGATTTTAACGGGGTTGACGGCATGGGGCTTGTATGCCGCCATGGGCGCGCGGGCTCAGAAATAGGCTTGCCGGATTCGCTATTCGAATGCTCCCCCGATATTTTCAGTTTTTCCCATGCTTGTTTAATCTGTTGTTCGTGCAACATTATGATGGTAGAATCTACAAACTATGAACATTCTATCACTGGAAAAAGAAGCTCACAGCGATAATTTGACGGAACTATTCGCCTTTGTCGAACAAGCCCTGATTGATTTGAACATGCCGGCATCACAGCGGGACAGGATGATGACGGCCTTGGACGAGATTCTGACCAATGTGGTGCTTTATGCCTACCCCGAAGACCGCCGGGGCGCGGTGGGCATCCACTTGAGCCGTAAAAACAACACGATTACGGCCGAGGTCGTGGACCACGGCAAGCCATTCGATCCCACGGCGCAACCGGCGCCCGATATCACCCTGCCGATCGAGCAACGCCCCATCGGCGGCTTGGGCATTCATCTGGTGCGGAACCTGGTGACCGGCTTGCGATACCACCGCGAACAGGGGAAAAACCATTTAGTTCTAACCACATCATGGGAGGAAACCTGATGAGCGACGCGATCCTGTTTATTGACGAAACCCGCCAGGATGTCAAACTCGTGCATGTCATGGCGCAGCGGATGTTGGATCCCCAGCAGGCCGACACCCTGACCCGCCATCTGTGCGGGCTGTTCGAGTCCGGCGTGATGTGCGTCCTGGTGGACCTGGGGAGCGTCCAGCGTCTGTCCAGCATCTTCTTTCGCTCGTTTATCATGGCCGGCAAGAAAGCCGGGGAGAAAAAAGCGCGGCTGGCCTTCTGCAACCTGTCGTCCATCATCCAGGAAGGCTTTGCGATCACAGGCCTAACCGATCTCTTCCCGATCTATAAGAACGAGAACGACGCCCTCGGCAAATTGGCGGGGAAATAAAATTATTTTTGGATTAAAGAGACACGCCATTAAGGTTTGAAATTTAAAACCGGATTGCGCTATCCTACGGCGCAAAAGGATGCGGTCCGGACGCCGTCAAAACCGAAGGGGGCAAAATGAACGTGTGTGCTCAAACCGGCCTGTCAGCCATTATCGCCGCCGCAGTGCTCGCAGGAATTGCCGGGAATGCCTATGCCGACCCGGATCAACCGAGGGAACCCATGAAATATAACTATGTCGTTGAAAAAGTAACAACGGGTCCGGCCTTGGATTCCGGCTGGGAAAGCGCGGACTGGAAAAACGTTAAATCGCTGGCAATCGCGAATTTCCTGACGGACCCCAAATTGAAAGTCAGCGATCACCGTCCGCAAACCATGGTCAAGCTGGTGTATGACGACCGGGGCGTTTACGCCCTGTTCCAAGCCGCCGACAAATACGTCAAATGCGTCAATACCAACTTCCAGTCCGCGACCTGCGACGATAGTTGCGTGGAATTTTTCATCCGCCCAAAACCCTCCGCCGGACCGGAGCAAGGCGGGTATTTTAATTTCGAGATCAATTGCGGCGGCGCCGTGAAATGCCGCTACACGAAGATCGACAAGAATGACCGGAAAATCTCAACCCACCCGATCGACCGGCAGGACCGTGATTCCCTGAAAGTCTTTCATTCCCTGCCCGCGACGGTGGATCCCGAGATCGAAAAAGAAACGGTCTGGACCATCGGCCTGTTTGCACCGTTCGAATTTTTAGAGCGGTACGTGGGTCCGCTGGGCGACCGCGGCGGCCAGCAATGGCGCGTGAACTTCTACAAGTGCGGCAATAAAACCTCCCATCCGCATTACGGCGCCTGGGCCCCCGTGGATGTGCCGGACTTCCATACGCCGCGCTGCTTCGGAACCCTGGAATTCGGGAAATAAAGATTCGATATTTATTCGGTCCGCGCAAGTATGGAGGATTATTCATGGATCTATGGCGAAGGAAAAGTGCGTAATGAACAGCAATGGCGCCTCTCATGGCTCGGATGTCATCGGTGACCGCCGGCCGCCCCGGGAAATTCGGAATGACGAATCCCCGGAGCAATACCTGCGAAAGCAATTATTGCTCCTGCATCAGGTGGGCAATGAGTTGGCGCTGGCCGGCTCCCTCGACGAATTGTGCCGGATGGCGGTTGAACGTGGGCGGCAACTTCTGGGCCATCAACGGATCGGGCTCTGGTTCCGCGTGGCCAAGTCAATGGTGCTGACCGGTTCCTTTGGCGTGGATGAGCAGGGGCAAATCCGCGATGAACGCGGGAAGTCGTTGACCGTATCCGCCGATTCGCCCATGGGGCAGGTGCTCAATCAGCAAAAATCCTTGTTGATCAACTTGGACTGCCCACTCAGGAACAACATCGGCGAGGTGGTGGGGCGCGGCACTCACGTTATTGCCGCCCTGTGGGATGGCACCAATGTGATCGGTTGTATCTGCGTGGATAATTTGCTGGAGCCGCGCCATCCCCTGCAAGAACCCGAGGGGGAGATATTAAAGCTCTATGCGTCCACCGTGGGCCATCTGGTCAACCGCATGCGTGCCGAGGAGGAACTGCAAAAAGCCAGGAATGTTGCCGAAGCGGCCAACCGGGCCAAAAGCTTTTTCCTGGCGAACATGAGCCATGAGATCCGCACACCCATGAACGCCATCATGGGCTTGACCGATTTGGTGCTCAGGTCCGGGCTGACCGCCGAACAGCGCCAGTATCTGGAAATAGTCCAGGCCCGCAGCAAAGATTTGCTGGTGTTGATCAGTGACATCCTGGATCTATCCATGATCGAGGCGGAACGGCTTGAATTGAAGCCGGTTAGATTCGGTATCGCGCAAACGCTGAACGATGTTGTCGGGATGTTTTCATTGGACGCGGCCAAAAAGGGGCTGCGTCTGAGCGCGGATATCTCCCGCGAATTTCCGGACGTCATGTATGGAGATCAACAGCGATTGCGGCAGGTCCTGGTTAATCTGGTGGGTAACGCCATAAAGTTCACAGCCCAAGGTGAAATCGGCATTAAGGTTGAACGCGATGTGGGTTATCGGGGATCGGGCGATTATCTTCCGCTCCATTTCCGGGTTCAAGATAACGGTATTGGGATACCGGCGGATCAACAGAAGATTATTTTCGAGTCTTTTATCCGGGATAATAATTTGAGTCCCAAATACGGCGGCATGGGACTCGGTCTGGCCATTGCCAAGCGGCTGGTGGAGATGATGGGCGGCAACATATGGTGCGAGAGCAAGGTGGGTAAAGGCAGTGCCTTCCATTTTACCGTTCGATTCCTGCGCCATGGGGTTGGGGATAAGCTTCAGGACAATGCGGTCCAGGCGGCAACGCCTGCCCAGCGTCGCCGGCTGCGCGTCCTGATCGTTGAGGACGATGCCGGCAGCCAATTACTGGCCCAGTTGTTATTGGAAGAACTTGGCCATCGGATAACCGCCGCCGTCACAGGGAAAGAAGCTTTGCGGAAATTGGCGGAAAACGATTTCGATTTGGTCTTGATGGATGTCCATATTCCGGAAATGGATGGGCTGGAAGCTACCAGGCAAATACGCAATCCGGCTTCGCCGGTGCGCAATCATGCCATTCCGATTATTGCCGTGACGGCCAGCGCCCTGAAAATTGACGAAGAAGCCTGCCTTCAAGCCGGCATGAACAACTATCTTTCGAAACCCGTGTTGCCCCATGAACTGGTGGCCGCGATCGACAAGGTTATGGCGCGATGAACCTTTCCCCCATGCTTCAAGCGACTTGGCCGGGTATAACCGTGCGGTAATGGTCACAGTTTGAAAATGACAAGGGGCATAACCTGCTAAAAGATGCGCCTCCGGGGATAAAGAATCGAACAACAGGGAAGCGCGGGTTATTGTGAATCGCTGTTTCACAAAACATTTCATTATACAAATAAAAAGCAATATGAAGAATACTAAAAGTTTCATTCCTGATTTTAAAGAGCTTGGATTTCTGATGCTGGGTTTTCTCCCATGGATGCTTTTTCTCTTTCTTTCCGGTCACACCATGTTGAGCCTGAAGATTGCTATTGTCATCAGTCTGGTTGCTTCTGTTACCCTTGGTTTTGGCGATTTAAAACGAGGCTTTATTCTTTCATGGGGCACTTGCATCTTTTTTTTCGTTTGTCTCATCATGATTGATTTCCTGAATAATGAATGGATGGCCATGGAAATGGATTTAGTGTCGAATCTGGCGCTTGCAGCCATTATGTGGTTTACTGTTTTAATCGGTAAACCCTTTGCTTTGCAATACGCCCGGAGAGGGTTGCCGAAAGAACACTGGAATGATGAAAGTTTCATCCGCGGTTGCCGGTTTATTACCGTGGTATGGGCCTGCCTGATGACCTTTGCGGCATTGATATCGATCCTCAAGAGAACCACCTGGTTACCTTTCCCCAATTGGGTTTATTTCGATTTAACCCTCTTTAATATTGTGGTTGGACTTGCTTTCACAACCATCTTTAAAAGGAAAAAACGGTTGCAACGCGAACTGGCCAATGCGAATTCCATAGTGAATTAAAGAGGCCCGTCCCTGATCGGTAATTACTCCTGCTCCTTCCCCTTATAGGGGAATATAGAGAAACACTTCGATGTGCTTAGAATATTTCCATTGAAAGAGAAGAACGTCAAGAATACGAGAGAACAAGCCTTGTTGAAATCGTGACTCCGGGGCCAGCCCTTGGCAATTGATATTCTTTGCCTGTTCCCCATCAAAAAGATTGCCCAAAACCGAACTGCTCAAATCTCCCCAGTTGCTTTCCCAAGTTCGTCTTGTTATGCTTGACCAGTTTGTCAGCTTGTTTCCGCCTACGCTAATGAGTCTATGTCAGAGGACAAGACCCGGTATTTCTGAGAGGTAATATGGTGGGCAGGCCAGAGTCGGGGGGATACCAGTTTGTTTCAGGAGCAGAAGTCATGAAATCAGCGCCGATGAATAAAATGCAACGGACTTTTCGCAATCAAGCACTTAAGGCTATGAAAAAGGCTGTGGCACAGGTGATCGAAGAACACCGGCAACGCAACCTTCCTCTGGTGATATGGGATAATGGAAAAGTGCGGATGGTTTCCCCTAAATAAATTTCGAGATAGCGCATAACTGGCAAATAGAATTGTCAAGGAGATGGTAGCCATGAAACACAAATTCAGGAAAATCAATCCGGATAAGGATGAGGCCCAAATAACCCGCGATCTGCAAACCTATCAAAACAAGGCCCTCGAATTAGGCGCAACCAAGGCCAAGATCATCAGGGCCGATGAAATCATAGTGGATGAACGCGTGACGCTCAAATGCCAGGTCCCGCGCTGTTTCGGGTTCGGAACGGGCGCCAACTGCCCACCCAATACGCTGAAGCCCGCCGAAATGCGCAATCTGCTGGAGAAATACCGCCAAGCCGTGTTCTTTGTGAAGGAAGTCCCTTCCGCTGTCATTGTCAGGGACAAGGCAACGATCAAAGAACGCGTCAAGGCTTACCAGGAAGTTTACAAAATCGTCACGGATATTGAGGCCATGGCTTTTTACGATGGGCACTACCTGGCATTCGGTCTCGGCGCCGGATCATGCCGCCACACGTTTTGCGGCCTTGAGGAAAACTGCGCCGCTTTGAAAGGCGAAAAATGCCGCTTCTCCCTGCGTTCCCGGCCATCCATGGAGGCCGTCGGCCTGGATGCCTACAAGATGGCAGCCTGCGCGGGATGGGACATCTATCCCATTGGCAGCAACGCCAAACCCGAAGATATTCCGTTTGGCCTGCTGGCCGGAATCGTTATCGTGGAGTGAAGCATCCTGCGCCAAGTTTGCCAAAAGTCCATCATTGTGGGATGGGCAGGTGGCGGGTTTTTTAAATAGCAGAATTGGACTGTCGCGTGTGCCTGACAGCGCTGCTGACATGTGCTTGACGGGATATTGGATATGTGTCACAATGTGCACATGAAAACCATAACAGTCCGTGAGCTGCATATGAATACCGGTCGTTATGTCCGCTCCGCTGTGCAGGAAAGTCTGGTTGTGACTGATCGGGGCCGCGCTGTTGCGGCCCTCACCAAGTTAAATGGTGCGGTCCAGGGACGATCCTTGCCCAATCGCGAAGCTTGGATCAAAAAACAACCGCAAATTCGAGTTGATTCGACCCGCCTTGTCAGCGCCGATCGGAGCCGTGCGTGATTTATTTCGACACATCCTATATTGCCAAATGTTACTTGAATGAGCCTTACGCAGAGGTTGTTCGCCGGTGCGCTATGCAGGCCGAAGGGCTGGCGTGTTCCCATCTCGGTCGCGTTGAATTTTGGTCGGTTCTCAATCGTCATATTCGGGAGGGACGACTTGCCGCCAAACAAGCGCAGGCCATTCGCCGTATCTTTAGTGAAGACGAAGCTGATGACGTTTGGCATTGGTTTCCGGTCACCAGCGTTTTATTGACGAAAGTCTGCGGGATTCTTGAACATTTGCCCCGAGATTTATTTATCCGGTCGGCGGACGCGATTCACCTGGTCAGTGCCAAGGAGCACGATTTGGATGAGATCTATACCAACGACGTCCATATCCTGCAATGCGCTCCTTTTTTTGGCTTGCGCGGCCGAGATGTGATCCCGATATAGGAAAAGCCAAACGGGTCCATGATCAAATCGGAGTCCTTAACCGGATATAATGAGATGTTAATATGTTAGCCAAAGTCCATTCCGGCGCGGTTTATGGTGTTGATGCCTACCCCGTGGAAATCGAAGTCAACACGGGTAGGGGGGATCCACAGACAGTCATCGTGGGATTGCCCGATGCTGCGGTCAAGGAAAGCAAAGATCGTGTCAATACCGCCATCCTCAATTCCGGCTTCGAAATGCCAAAGGAGCGTCTGACGATCAACCTGGCCCCGGCGGACATCAAAAAGGAAGGCCCGATCTTCGATCTGCCCATTGCCATTGGCGTGCTGGCCACGATGGGCGATATCCCCATGGAGGCGCTCGATCAATTCTCCCTGGTGGGCGAACTGGCCCTGAGTGGTGAAGTGCGCCGGGCGCGCGGTGTACTCCCCATTACGATGGCCATGCGCGCCAAGAAGCGCCCGGCCATCCTGGTGCCCTACGATAATGCCGATGAAGCCGCGGTGGTGGAAGGCATCGATGTCTATCCGGTCCGTAACCTGCGCGAAGCGGCGGATATCGTTGCTGGCCGGCTTGCCGCCCAGCCCTATCGGGTGGATGTGGCCAAGGTGTTTGAAACGCACTTGATCTATGAGGAAGATTTTGCCGATGTCAAGGGCCAGGAACATGCCAAGCGAGCGATCGAAGTGGCCGTGGCCGGAGGACACAACCTGCTCATGATCGGGCCGCCGGGCACCGGCAAAACCATGCTGGCCAAGCGCGTGCCTTCGATCCTGCCGCTCATGTCGCTGGAAGAAGCATTGGAGACGACCAAAATCCACAGCATTGCCGGCGCCCTGCCGCCGCGTCAGGCCCTGGTTACCCGACGCCCGTTCCGTTCGCCGCATCACACCGTCTCCGACGCCGGCCTGCTGGGCGGCGGCACGCATCCCATGCCGGGCGAGGTCAGCCTGGCGCATCGCGGCGTGCTGTTCATGGACGAACTTCCTGAGTTTCACCGCAACGTGCTGGAGGTATTGCGTCAACCGCTCGAAGATGGAACGGTGACCATTTCGCGGGCTTCGGCCAGCCTGACGTTTCCCTGTGAATTTATGCTGGTGGCGGCGATGAATCCCTGTCCGTGCGGGTATTATGGCGACTCAAAGCACAATTGCCGCTGCACGCCGTTGCAGATTCAGAACTACCGCAACAAGATTTCAGGGCCACTGCTTGACCGGATAGATATCCATATCGAGGTGCCATCCGTCCGCTACCAGGAACTGGCTTCCACCGGCACAGGTGAGCCCTCGGCGGCCATCCGGGCGCGCGTGCTGGCGGCGCGCGCGGCCCAGCAGGAGCGCTTCCAGCCTTCGCTCAAGAGCTACGGCTCGGCAGGCAAGGGGCTGCGCAAGGTGCGCTGTAACGCGGGGATGCGGACCAAGGAACTGCACAAGCATTGCCAGTTAAAGCCCGACGCGCAGGCCCAGTTAAAAATGGCGATCACGGAGCTCAATTTCAGCGCCCGGGCCTACGACCGCATCCTCAAGGTGGCCCGTACCATCGCCGACCTGGCGAATTCCCCGGACATTCAAACCGAGCACGTCTCCGAAGCCATTCAATACCGGAACCTTGATAGGCAGTTTTGGATATAACATGTTCTTTGGGTGTCATGCTGCAAGTTGATCTGTGACGATCCCTCGATATGATAAGTGATTCTGGTAGTGTTTGTTGTCGGTCTTGTGGTTAGTAATGATTGGCGTGCCATGTGGGTTAGCTGATGAAGCTCCTGATTTTTTATTAAAGCAGGAATGATTTTTCTAAAGAATTTTCCCCCCAATGGCCATTTTACCGCCCATTAATAAGCTGCTATTCACATATTGATACAAAAATAACGTCTATTTACAAACAATAACATAAGCCTTATTTCCGGCCGGCTATGAAATATACGGCCATCGTTTTAGTGTTGGAAATACTCTCTTCAACGCCTCCCTTGTCCTCGACCTTGGTATCCGTCCCCTCAACTCCCAATTTATCACCGTATCCTCAGTAACCCCGAGTTTCTTGGCCAAGTCCTTAATCTGAAGCCCAGCATCAATCTTGGCTTTCCTCAAACAAATGCAAAATAATTTATCCAAAAAATCTTTATCACGCCAGGTTTCGCTCAATTTCCGCTATTAGTGTCTCTGGAAAGCCCTTTATGACTATATGCTGATTGACGGGAAGAAATAATTTCAGCTCACGCTTAAAATTCAGCTTTCTGGATTTGACAACCTCGAGAATTTTCGCCTTCAGTTGTTTGGCCTGAATAAACACCTCTTTGAAGGCCATACGGCTGCGCAGGATAAAATAAAGGTCATAAAAATCACGCGCCTTGCCGCGCTTAAGGCAGGCCTGGATTTTCTCAGCGACAAGAATCTCCTCCTTAAGATGGATAAGCGTGTAGGGCACAACAAGGTCGGACTGGACAAGCACCGCTGTTCCAGACCTCTTTTTGCCATTCCGCAAAGAAACTTCGATCTGAATCTGACTCTTGTATTCGCTGGTTTCAAAGTGAAATATAGCAAGGTATCCACCGGATGTGTTTTTTGATTCAACAATCTCGGTCTGAATGCCTTCCATTTCTATCTTGGCAAGTGTTCCCGCCATCAAGGTCTCATTGCCTTTAATGGCTATATTGACTCCTGTAAAATCCAGGTCCTCTGAAAACCGGGGACTCTGCCAGATAATCCGTAAAGCCGTGCCGCCCTTGAAAAGCAGCCTATCGGAACCCTTTTCCTGATAGAGCCGCGAAAGAAATAACTGCTGAAAATATTCACGGACGACATTTTCTGTCGTTGTCTGCCACGCTTGAGCCAATTGTTGAACTTGTCTTTTTTCAATCATAGAATTTCCCTGACCAGTTTCATCAGGCTCTCTCTGCCAAAAAGTCCGGCGTATTCCATAATGGCCTTTTTTTTCAGCTTGCGGACATTAAGCCGTTCGTTGAGAGTTTTTCGCTTAAGATCGACAAAATAAAGATAGTCAGCAAGGGCTTTTTCCGGCTCCGCAATAAGGACAGTTACGCCGCCTATCTTCTCTGTTTTGTAGCCGCGATAGACCTGTTTTTTAATATGAGAATATGTGAAAAATCTGTTATCAACAACGAACTCCCGGGTAATCCGTGTCGTTGCCGATGTTACGGCATAGACAATCTCAGGAATAACACCGTAGCGGTTCAAAGCATACTCAAAAGAGATATAACTGGGCGCATAAAGCCGGTTGGCAATAACCTCCTCTTGCGGTTGGTCAGCGCGCAACGCGTAAAGGCCGTTTCTTATCTTAAGAAAAAGGTCATCGCGGTGGTCTTTGATGAACTCCTGGGCTGCCCGCAAAGATACGCCAAAGACGCGCTGGAATTCCGACGGAGTGAACAGCCGGATGCCCTTGGCCTGCAGGGCCTGCTGAACATAAATAGGTTTAAGTTTTCGCTCCATATAGCGCTAAATATGAAATGTATGTTTTCAGCAATTAAACCCTATTCTCCGGATTATGCAAGTTTTTTATCGGGGAAACGGGAAACAATCTTCAGACGTCTTTATTTTATTCGCCAACTGCAACTCGATGCCTCTCCATAAAATCATCAAGGTCCTTGATTTTGAAAACAATCAATCTGCGTCCAAGATAAATATAGGGTATTTCGCCATTATGCTTCAGCTCGTCCAGTTGGCGAACACTACAGGCAATATATTGCGCTGCCTCGTGCCGTCTCAGATAACCCTTTAAGCCGCTGATTTGCTCAATGTTAGATTTCATGATAGCTCCATCTTGGTGTCGCCAAACACCCTCTTCAACGCATCCCTGTTCTTCCCCCTCGGCATTCTGCCCCGCAACTCCCAATTTATCACGGAATCCTCAGTAACCTCAAGTTTCTCGGCCAAGTCCTTAATCAGAAGCCCGGCATCAATCCTGGCTTTCCTCAAACGCTCTCCAAATGTCGTCGGATTCTGAGGATAATCCCGACGGAATACGGCTTTTGACAGCGTTCTCTCAATATGGTAGATATTTCTCGATGAAATCCGATCGAACTTGGAGGAAAAATGGTAGTAGTTCTGTCCTGAATGGTTGTCCGTGCGAGTATTATGGCGACTCAAAGCACAATTGCCGCTGCACGCCGTTGCAGATTCAGAACTACCGCAACAAGATTTCAGGGCCGCTCCTGGACCGGATAGATATCCATATCGAGGTGCCGTCCGTTCGCTACCAGGAGTTAGCTTAAATCGGCACGGGTGAGACCTCGGCGGCCATCCGGGCGCGCGTGCTGGCCGCGCGCGCGGCCCAGCAGGAGCGGTTCCAGCCTTCGCTCAAGAGTTACGGCTCGGCAGGCAAGGGATTGCGCAAGGTACGCTGTAACGCGGGGATGCGCACCAAGGAACTGCACAAGCATTGCCAGTTAAAGCCCGATGCGCAAGCCCAGTTAAAAATGGCGATCACGGAGCTCAATTTCAGCGCCCCTCCTTCGCCCTGTAGTTAAGCTAAGCGCATACTACAGGGCTACGGCGGGCAGGCCGGGCCTACGACCGCATCCTCAAGGTGGCCCGTACCATCGCCGACCTGGCGAATTCCCCGGACATCCAGACCGAGCATGTCTCCGAGGCCATTCAATACCGGAACCTGGACCGGCAGTTCTGGATATAATTGGATATGATCCGGCTTAATTCATGACGAAGGCCGAAGAAAGTCATTGCTGAAGTTAGGTTTGACCCACATATACATTGGTGTTGTCGTCAGTCTTGCTTTTGCAAAAAGCGCTTCCGTGCTTGATTTGTGGAAAATGGTCATATCGTGGCCTTCCGCAACCATAGCATTTTTGATCGCCGTTGGAATGGGTCTCCTTTCAGATTAAATCCGGCTATGCGTGCCGCACGCATGGAACCGATTCAGGCATTGAGATCCGAATGAAGGTTTCTTCCATGCACCCGGCACGATATGCGCTGAGACGATTTCTGTCCCTTAATGGTGGCGGCATCAGCCTGCGCCCCTCTCCGCCCATTGCTACGGCCTGACAATTCCGGAGCCTGTTGTCGCTGATCATACTGGAACGACTTCAGAAATCCATCGTCAACAGCCCATTCCCCATATTCCGGATATGAGCCACGTCATTGATCCGTTCTGTTATATAGCCTTTTTCTGTGTGTTTGAATTGATTGATACAGCAATTTCCTTGGATGATGAAAGGAAATCGATCACGGTCAAGATTCATTGCTCCGATTATCAAGAGTTTGTTAATTACCCGATGAGCAATAAGTGCAACGGTTTTACCATCGTGCCGTTGGGCAACAGATTCCATGAATTCAAACGCTCTATCAAAGACTTCCTGAAGCGTATTCCCGCCGGGGACGCGAACGGTGTGCGGGCGAGCGTTCCATGCTGCATATTCCTCAGGCCACGTTTTGGCCACCACTTCCTCTGTTTTACCTGTCCAATCTCCATAATCGAAGTCGAGCAGCCCTTTGTGAGGCGTCGCTTCGATACCGTGTGGTTCCAGAACGATTCTTGCCGTCTCGACGGCACGGGACAATGGACTCGTGTAGGTTAAATGAGAAGGCTGATCTCCCTAGCAGCGAGCTGTGATATAACAATCACGCTCAATATAATAACGGCCTTGATGGGCCATAACGCATAAGGAGACCAGCCATGAAAAAAGGTATC
>Ga0074199_1001343_pt1 | contig 22506 bp, 17 predicted proteins | sample EPASupsiteSAE347_FD_64528 | JGI IMG/M metagenome (GOLD analysis project Ga0074199, IMG submission 64528) | Bioremediated contaminated groundwater from EPA Superfund site, New Mexico - Sample SAE3-47 | ecosystem: Environmental > Aquatic > Deep subsurface > Groundwater > Contaminated ... | reverse complement strand
AGGAATTCGTCGTAAAGAGCCTTGACCGACTCGTTCCTGTGGGAATGGCGGGTTCCAAGGCGCAGATCCTCCATGTAGAGCGACTTGTTGCGCGCCAGTCTGCGGTCCATGTCAGGCAATACGGGTTGACCGCCGCCGCCGATGCAGCCGCCGGGACAGCTCATCACTTCGATGAAGTGATAGGGGCTGCGGCCCGCGGCGATTTCGTCAAGAAGAACTCTGGCATTCTTGAGTGTATGGGCGACTGCAACGCGCAGTGTGGTGCCGCCCACCGCCACTTCGGCGCTCTTGATGCCCTGCATGCCGCGGACAGGCACAAAATCGGTGTCGGGAAGAGGCGATCCGGCCAGTATTTCGTAGACCGTACGAAGTGCGGCTTCCATGACTCCTCCCGTGGTGCCGAAAATGGTCGCCGCGCCCGTCGATTTTCCCAGAGGATCGTCGAAGTCTTCCTCCGGGAGCGATTCGATGTCGATGGCGGCCTTGCGGACCATTCGCGCGAGTTCGCGCGTGGTGAGCGCCCAGTCGACGTCGGAGAAAGCGCCGGGGTGCCGTTTTGCGGTATCGGTTGCGGGGCGGTCTTTCCACCACTCCCAGGCGCCCTGCATACCGGGACGCCTGGCCTCGCCCTTTTTGGCGGTGCAGGGCATGATCGAAACTACGCGCATGGATTCCGGGGCGAGCCCGGTGCGCTCCGCGTAGAAGGATTTCGCCACCGCTCCGAACATCTGCTGGGGGCTTTTGCAGGAAGAAAGGTGGCCGAGCAGGTTGGGATAGAAGGTCTCGATAAAATTGATCCATCCGGGCGAGCAGGAGGTGATCATCGGGAGGACACCGCCGTTCTTGAGTCGGCCCAAAAGTTCGGTCCCCTCTTCCATGATAGTGAGGTCGGCGGCGAACTGCGTGTCGAATACGCGGGAAAAGCCCAGGCGTCTGAGCGCGGCCACCATTTTTCCCGTCACGAGACTGCCGGGAGGCATGCCGAGCGCTTCTCCCAGAGAAGCGCGAATCGCGGGCGCGGTTTGCACCGTTACGGTCAGAGCAGGGTCGGCCAGGGCGCCGAACACTTCGTCGGTCTGGTCGCGTTCCGAAATCGCGGCAGTCGGACAGACCACCGAACATTGGCCGCATTGCACGCAGGGGCTCGAGCCCAAGCCTCTGTCCATGAAGGCGGCGACTCTTGTGCGCGATCCTCGTCCCGCGAAGGCGATGGCATGCACGCCCTGGGTTTCGGCGCAGACTGCGACGCAGCGGCCGCAGAGAATGCATTTGGAGTCGTCCCTGACCAGCCCTTCGGTGGAATGATCGGGCGCGGGTACTTTTCTGGTGGCCGGGAAGCGTTTTGAATCGGCGCCGAGCGTTTCGGCCAGTTGGCGCAATTCGCAGGTTCCCGACCGGATGCAGGAAAGGCAGTCGGCGGGGTGGTTGGCGAGAAGAAGCTCGATGGCGGTTTTTCTGGCCGCGAGCACGCGGGGGCTCGAACTGCGCAGTTTCATGCCCGCCGTCGGCTTTTGCACGCAGGCGCGCAAAAGGGATTTCGCTCCTTCGACCTCCACCACGCAGACGCCGCAGGATGCGTTGGCGGATACATCCTTGAGCCAGCAGAGTGTTGGAATTTTGGCGCCCGCGAGTGCGCAGGCGGCGATCAGATTTTCTTCGGGATCGGCATCGATTTCATGGCCGTCCACAGTGATCCGTACGGTATTGGCATCCATGGTCGACCTCCTTTTACGCTTTCGCCGCAGCGCCTTCCGGCTTGCGGCAGCGTTCGCGCACGTCACAGCGCAGGCAGCGTTCGGCTTCGATGCGCGCCTGTTCCCCCGTATAGCCGAGCGAGATTTCCATGAAATTGTTGCGTCGGGCGTCGGACGGTATCAGTCGAGCCTTGGTCATCTTGGCCTTTGCGGGCTTCAGGGGAACCGTCATGCCGTATTCGTAGGAGCGGAACAGCGAAGAAAAACGCTTGGCGCCCATGAGTGCTTCGTCGATGGCTTCCGAAGCCGTTTTTGCCTGCCCCATGGCTTCCGCCGCGGTAGCGGGTCCTGTGACCGCGTCTCCCGCCGCGTACACTTTCGGATTCGAGCTGCGCAGGGTGAAAGCGTCGGCCTTGATGCGGCCGTCCTTTTCGGTTTTGACGCCGAGCGCCTCCAGCCCGAGCGGAGCCACACGTTCGCCCACCGCGACAATGAGTGTGTCGAACGGAATTTCATAGGTTTCGCCGGTAGCTTCGGGCATCGGCCTGCCCGAAGCGTCGACGGGGCCCGCTTTCATGCGCATGACGCGAAGGGCTTTGGCGCGGGAATCGGGATTTTCGTCCTCGCCGATGATCTCTACGGGCTGGGACATGCAGAGAACGACCACGCCTTCTTCAAGGGCGCCGTTCAGTTCCTCGATGTTGGCGGGCATGTCGGGGCGTGCGCGGCGATACACGACGGTGACGCGGGCGCCAAGCCGCAAGGCGGATCTGGCCGCATCGATCGCGGAGTTTCCTCCGCCCACGACGACGACATCGGTCCCGATTTTCGGTTTCGCGCCCGTATTCAGCGATTCCAGGAAGGCGCCTGAGGCCAGTACGCCGGGGCGGGATTCGCCCGGTATGCCGAGCGTCATTTCTTTCATCGCGCCGACGCATACGAGGACGAGGTCCGTGGAATCGGCGAGGCGCTGCCAGGGCAGGTCGGTTCCGACTTTCGTGTTGAACACGAATCGGACGCCCAACTTGCGGATAAAAGCCGATTCCTTGCGCAGTACGTCCTTCGGCAGGCGGTACGCCGGAATGCCCCAGCGCGGCACACCTCCGGCTTCCGAGGCGGCGTCGTATACAGTGACGTCGTGGCCGAGGCGCACAAGCCAGAAGGCTGCGGCCAGGCCGGCGGGGCCCGCACCCACGATTGCGATGCGTTTCCCGGTCGGAGGCAGTTTTTCCCTGATAAGCTTGTTGTAGATGGTCCTCTCGCGTCCCATTTTGTAGATGGTGTCCGCGAGATAGCGGTGGATTTCTCCCTGCGATACGGGCTCGTCGAGCATGTCGCGCCGACAGCGCATCCGGCAGTGGAAATGGCAGATTCGCCCCAGCGTGCCCGGCAGCGGGTTTTCGCGCAGGGTCAGCTCGAACGCTTCCTCGATCCTGTTTTCCTTGAGGAGCTGAAGGTAACCGGGAATGTTCATGTGCAGGGGGCAGGAGGATTCGCACAGGGCGAGGAAAAGGTCTTCGCAGACGCCCGCGGAGCAGCGCTTGGCCCTGATGTGCTGGACGTATTCGTCCCTGAAGTAGCGCAACGTGGTCAGGACAGGGTTGGCGGCGGTCTGTCCGAGACCGCAGAGCGCCGAATCCTTCACCGTCAGCGCAAGGGCTTCGAGCGTGTCGAGGTCCTTCTCTTCGGCGACGCCGGAGGATACGTCGTTCAGGATGCGCAGCATCTGCGAGAGTCCCTCGCGGCAGGGCGTGCATTTGCCGCAGGATTCGCCCGCGGTAAAGCCGACGAAGTACTTGGCCACGTCGACCATGCAGTTGTCCTGGTCCATGACGACCATGCCGCCCGAGCCCATGATGGCGCCGATTTCGGCCAGTCGCTCGTAGTCGATCGGGGTCTTGAACAGGGAAGCGGGAACACAGCCGCCCGACGGGCCGCCCGACTGGACGGCTTTGATTTTCTTTCGCGGTCCCATGCCTTCGCACATGCCATACACGACGTTTTCAAGGGGAGTGCCGAGCGGCAGTTCGACGAGGCCCGTGTTGCGGACTTTTCCGACAAACGAAAAAACCTTGGTGCCCGTGCTCGTTTTGGTGCCGAAACCGGAGAACCATTCTCCGCCGCGGGCCACGATGACAGGAACATTGCACCAAGTTTCGACGTTATTGATGGTAGTGGGTCTGCCGTTAAGACCTTTCTGGGCAGGGAAGGGCGGCCGGGGTGCGGCCCTTCCCGATTTGCCTTCGACCGACGCGATCAGCGCAGTTTCTTCGCCGCAGACGAATGCGCCCGCGCCCGTCACGATGCGAAGATCGAAGGAGAAGCCTGTACCGAGTATGTCGTTGCCCAAAAGGCCCGCCGTACGCGCTTCCACGATGGCTTTGGAAAGGCGTTCGACCGCGAGGGGATATTCGGCGCGGACATATACGACACCCTTACCCGCACCCATGGCATACGCGCCGATGGTCATACCCTCGAGGAGCATGTATGGATCGGATTCTATCTCGTTGCGGTTCATGTAAGCGCCGGGATCGCCTTCGTCTGCATTGCAGATGGCATATGCGTCGCCCGGCGATGCCAGGGCGTTATCGCGCATGATCCGCCACTTGCGCCAGGTGGGGAAACCGGCGCCTCCGCGCCCCCGCAACCCCGATTTCTTCACTTCTTCGATGACGGAGTCGGGCGTCATGGTGGTGAGGGCTTTCATGAGCCCCGAATAGCCGCCCGCTCCCAGATATTCCGCGATGGATTCGGGATCGATCATTCCGCATTCGCGCATTACGATCTTTTCCTGGCCGCGGAAGAAGGGCAATTCTTTCCAAGTCGGCAGGAAACCGAAATCGTGACCGAATTCCACCGAGGATGTCCGGAAGTCCCAGGCTTCGATCTTGGCCTCCGCCTGGCGGGCGATTTTCGCGAAGGCTTCGTCGTCGACGAGGCCCTGGACCAGGGATGCCGCCCTGGCGGGTTTGACGTCCGTGAACAGCAATAGCGGTTTGCCGGGGCGATACGCCATGACAAGAGGTTCCGCGGCACAGAATCCGAAGCAGCCGACTCTGCGGACGCGCGGGGCGACCTTGCCGTCGTTCACCTGAGTGATTGTCTTTCCGGCGGCTTCATGGAGTTTCTCATAAACCTGATCGGCGCCGTTTCCGATGCCGCAAGTTCCCAGTCCGACCGAAATCCAGGGGGCGGAATCCTTGATCCTGGCGATTCCTTCATTCCGCATTTTTCCGAGGTCGGGGGTCATTTTTCGCCTCCCTTGCCGAGTTTGGACAGCAGGGTCACGAGTTTTCCGACCGTCATGCGGGACTTCACCACTCCGTCGATCATAACCACGGGGGCGAGGGCGCATTGGCCGAAACAGGCCACGGTGCGTACCGATGCGAAAGCGTCGGGACTGGTGGCCGAATTTTCTTCCTCTTCGTGGAAGGCCTCGATGCCGAGCCGGGCGAGGGCTTCGTTCAATAATGCAAGCGAACCGCGCGTATGGCAGGCAGTTCCCCTGCACACGACGATCGAATGCTTGCCCTGTGGCTTCAGATTGAAAAAGGAAAAGAAGGTGGCCACCGAATAGACTTGCGAGAGGGGGATTTTTTCCTGTGTAGCCAGATGCCGCAGCGTCGACTCCGAAAGATGATGACGCGGATCGGCCTCCTGTGCTTCTTCCAGAATGCCCAACAATGCTCCCGGTTGCTCCGAATGCCGTGCGGCAATCCGGTCGAGTTCCGACGCGGAAGGCCGTGCGGAAGAGATCGACGCCATGGAAACCTCCTGGCCGGTCGAACCGATGCTCCGCAATGACGTAGAACGGTTTTCTCCGTTCCGCACCAGTATGCTACAAATTTTCTCGGTGTCAAGAAAAAACTATCGATAAAAGTCTATTTTTATTACATGAGCGCGGTTGTCAAAATTTTCCGATTTTTATGGATAAATATATATTTTTATTCGAAAGAGAAATTTCGCTTGTCCTGGCGCCGTATGGACTACATACTGCGAATGTGGAGCGGAAAAACATGCCCCGGACGACGGGCGGCGGCCTTTTGGGTCCCAAAGTCCGCAATTCTCCGTTCTGGCCCGCACGTTTCGGCAACAAACGGGTCGAAGCGGTCGCACATCGCGTCAAAAAAGTTTTCTCATCGCTCGGTACGCTTGGATACCTCGGCGCAGGGGAACTGGCCGACTACCGCTATTACGAAGCTTCCATCATCGAGGCGCTCGTCCGCATCGACCAAAAGGCGGTTTCAGGAGCCCTGCATCCGCTCGACCTGCGCGACTATCCGAAAACGCTGCGTTATCCCGAGGGAGTCGCACGTGTCGCCGTTTTCATCGGCTCCTTCGATCCTTTCCAGATGACGCATCTCACGATGGCGCTCCGTTTCCTGGCGTCGGAAAAGAGCAGGGCCGACCTCGTCGTAGTCGTACCCGAAGGTTCGGCCGATCCGAAGAAACCCCGGAAAACGGAATATCCTTTCCGCTATCAGATTTTGAAGCTTCAGCTGGCCGGCGTATTCGAGCCGTTCATTCTTCCCCTGGACATAGGGGCCGGCGCCGATACGATCGAAATCGTGCGGCGCTTCATAGCGCTGCACGCCGGAACTCGTCTCGAAATGACGCATCTTTTCGGTTCGGACGTTCTGTCGCTTGCAGCCAGGTTCCTCGATGCCGATCTGGAAGTCTGGCGGGCCGAGGCGCAGCGCTCGGGCGTCGATTTTTCGTTGTCAAGCTTTGTGGCGCGACGCCTCAGACAGGGGAGCCTGGCCGTTCAGCTCGCCGCCATGCGTGCGAAGGGCATCGAACTCCACCTCGACCGGAAGGTGATAGGCGCTCCTTCATCGACCGATTTTCGCGAGGAACGCCAGGTCACCCTCGTGCTCCCGACCGAAGCGATCCTCGATCGGCTTGAAATTCTGTTCCGCTACAACATGAACCGCCCCTGGTCCGGCAAGCCGGAAGACTCCGAAGGCCGTTCCCGCTGGGAAATCTGAGCCTTGAGGGCGGTTTACCTTTCCGCCTCGCGGAGGGTATCGTACGGCACTGGGAGAACACAGCATGAAATTGGTATTTCTTGGCCCCCCCGGAGCGGGGAAGGGCACGCTTTCGGCCATCGCTTCGGAAAGACTCGGCATTCCGCACATCTCGACGGGCGACCTCTTCAGGGCGGCCGTGAAAGCGGAGACTTCGCTCGGATTACGGGTTAAAGACATTCTCGCTTCGGGCGGACTGGTTCCCGACGAGGTCACCATCGACATCGTCAGAGAACGCCTCGCCGCTCCCGACACCGCGAAAGGCTGGATCCTGGACGGATTTCCCCGCACCGTACGCCAGGCCGAGGCGCTGCAGGAATTCGCTCCCGTGGAGCGGGTGGTCAATTTCGACGTGGATGACGGCCTCATCCTTGCCCGGCTCACGGGCAGAAGGGTCTGCAGATTCTGCGGGAAAATCTACCATGCCGTCAGCATGCCTCCGGTCAAAGAAGGAATCTGCGACGTCTGCGGCGGCGAAGTCTATACGCGATCGGACGATCGCGACGAAGCCATCCGCAACCGTCTCGTGCAGTACAGGGACCAGACCGCTCCTCTGATCGACTGGTACGACGGCGCGCATCTTCTCGTCACTATCGACGGCTCGGGTACACCTGAAGAAGTCTACGGGCGTTTTGCCGCCGCTCTTCTCGCGCACTGAACCGCGCCGTCATGGATTTTCTCGGGCGGTTCCGCGCTTTCCTGCCGCGCGCCGGTTTTGCCGCTTTCATCGCCTTCGCCGCCCTTACCGGCATTGCCGGCGTTGATTCCGCGCTCGCGACCGACCTGGACGGGGGGGCCGGCGCCGCGCAGAAAGCGGCGGCAAAGATAGCCCCGGGACTGTGGACCGGTACCGTCACGCTCAAAAGGGCGGACTCCGAACCCGGAACGGCCGACCTTGTCTACGGCATGACCCTGCGGCTGCTGGAAGGCGACGGAGGCGCCCTCGCCGATATTCCCGAGCAGTCCATGTACGGTTATCCGCTCGATTCGGTGAGCTACAGCGCGACCAGAGTCGGGTTCGTGCTGTCGGCGATGGGGCCCGGCCAGGAACTGAAATTCGATGGCATCCTTACGGCGAAATCCATCGGAAAAACTCCGGCCATTCTCGGTACCGTGCGCGGTCCGACGTGGAAAGGCAGTTTCATGCTGGCTGCGGCTCCCGCATCTTCTTATCCTGGCGAAAAGAAGTTTTCCTTTTCCGTCGAAGGCGGAAATCTGCCCGGTACGCTCCTTGTTCCGCCCGGTAAGGTCGGCGGCATTCCCGTCGTCGTGCTTCTTTCGGGTGCGGGTGCGGCGGACCGCGACGGCAACAACTTCAATGTACCCGGTCGCAACGACGCGCTCCTGCGTCTGGCGCGGGCCCTGGCCGATCGCGGCGTGGCCAGTTTCAGGTTCGACAAGCGGGGAACGGGCGAAGCCTACCGCATGACGGGCGACGAATCGACGCTGCCGTACGGCACTCACATCAGGGACGCCGCGGCCGCGATAGCCGCAGTGCAGGCCTTGCCCGGCTGGTCGAGGGTTCTCGTGGCCGGAATGAACGAAGGGGCATGGATAGGCGCAGCCGCCCTGAACGGTCTGGCGGGCGCCGAAGCCTGGGCCGACGGGCTCGCCGTCATCGCCGCCAGCGGCAAAAGCCCTGTTTCGCTGGTGCGGGAATCATTTGCGACGCTTCCGCCCGATCTGGCCGCCGAAGCGGAAAATATTCTGGTCAAACTCATCGAAGGGGAAGAATATCCCGAACCTTCCCCGACTCTTGCCGATTTTTTCGATCCCGCCAGAAAGGCCAGGCTCTCATCATGGCTCGGCTTCGACCCTTCCCTCGAACTGGCGGCGGTGCCTGCGCCCCTCCTCATGATTTTCGGCGACAGGGATTTGCAGGCCCCGGCTTCAGAATTCGATCTTCTGCTTGAGGCGAGGCCCAATGCGGCGGCCTTTGTCATTCCCGGCATGAACCACGCCCTCAAACTCGTCGGGGACGACGAAGAGGCGAACTATGCCTCGTTTTCCGATCCCGAATATCCCGTTCCGGACTCCCTGGCCGACCTGCTGGCGGGATTCGCCCTGGTCCGTCCCGCGCCGGCCGGGTTACCCAGATATGAGCGCAATCCCCGCTGAGCTTGCGGGGGATGCTTCGAATATTTTTCGGTGGCAGCGGTGCCGCTAAAGCGGCTGCGAAGCATCGGTCGGCGCCAGAGCGCTCGTCAGCGCGTCGAGCGAAAGCCACATGCCGCGCACGGTGTACAGATCGCCCTCCATGTTCAGCGCGTTGGCCGCTCCGGTCCCCGCTCCGAAAAGCCTGTCAGCCATCGCCGACCACAGAAAGCGCATGATGGGTCTGTAAGTGCGGGCCGTCGCCTCGCTTTCCATGACGAAAACGACATCCGTGAGGTAACCGGCTTCGGCCGCGCCCGAAGGGGAAGTCCGGACCGCCGAAAACAGCATCCCCGATACCGGCAGATCAAACGCTTCGCCGAAAATGCTCCTGCCGAAAACTTCGCTCGGCTTCTCCATCCACATGAGGATATCCGACATCGCGCGGTCGGCGAATCTCGCCGGAACTGTCTTCGCGGCGGGGGAACCTGCGGGGCGTGGCGAGTCCGGAAAGGAATTGAGTCGAAGTACGCCGGCGGAAGGCGAACGCAAGTGGAATTCGCCGCTCTTGTGGATATAGCCGCCCGGCTCGCGGCTCCAGTCCGACGACATGACCATCGCCAGAGGCAGGCTGCCTGAAGGAAATTCGCCCAGGAACACCGATTCGAAAAAAGGTTTGTCGGTATCGAGCGCCGAGAGACCTATCGCCGCGGAATTCGTGCGCTTAAGGACCATTTCGAGCGTTTTTTGGTCCAGAACCGCTGCGCCGGCGGCCTTGTCTCCCTTTGCGGCGCCGTTCACAGTCCTGTTCGCGGTCGCGACAACGGTAGCGAACAGCTTGTCCATGCGCTCGGGCCCGAGCGTAACGGCGATATCGCGGGCGGCCGTTCCCGAAAGGCGGATGTAGGCTTGGGCATCCCTTTCCAGATAGAGCGCCGGGTTGGAATTCGATACTCCCTTGGGAACGGTTGCGCATCCGGCGAAGACAATAAGAAGCAGGACAAGCCCCAGCGGGGCGCGGAAATTCGACATCAAATACCTCTCTTGCTGAATGATCGGCGACATTCGTTCCTGTGCTCGCGGGCTGCCGCATTCCATCGCCCGAAATGCGAATCCCGCCAGAGTGCGCCGGGAATCGTTCCCTTCACCGGCCTGGACGAATCGTTCCGGCCTCGGCCGGCCGAAGCGGCGAGCCAGGCTATACGGTCGTATCCTGAAAGAATAGCGGAATCGGCGTTCGGCATGGTGGCTCCCGCGGCGCGCGGCCAGGCGCCGCGTTCGTAGGGAGGGACGTCGAGGTCGACGATATAGTTGAAGCTTCTCGTCGAAGAATCTTTTGCGCGATGGGAATTTTTCCAGATGCGTTCAAGCTTGTCCAGGACAAAATATTCGTCGTCAAAACTGCGGTGCCTGCTCGCGGCGAGAAATCGATAGATCATGCGGGCCGCTGCGAGGAATCGGTCGGCATTGTCGATCTTGCCGATATCGGGCCTGAGCCTCGAGTCCCGCCAGATAGTCTGCGGATCATCGGGCATTGAAAGCGCCTGCAAGTGTCCGACGGCCGGGAGGATCGAATCGCGGTCCATGGCATTGGCGGGCTCCGTGTCGCCCGAAAAATTCTGGTGAGCCCAGGTGTCGGCATAGGGGTGCAGGGCTATGCCGATACGATAGGGATTACCCGTACGCAGGGCTGCGATAAGGATTTCCCTCGCCAAAGGACTGTCCGGCGTTACGGCGTGCGGCCCCGCTTTTCCGTCGGTTCGCGCATTCGAAGCCGCGCCCGGGTCGCCGGGAATGAAGTGGAAGGGGAGGTAGATGTCGCGCCGGACGGATTCGTCCCAGAATAGATAGTTCTGCGTCACTTCGGTGAGAAAATCGCCTTCGGGATCGCGGACTCGCCAGGGTGAAGTGCATTCGTCGACCATCTGGCTCGATACGGCGATCGCAAGAGCTTCCGCGGAAGGATATCCCGAAGAGGCGCAAAGATAGTACAGCGTGTAGTAATGAAATTCTATGTTCATTGACTCCCCGAAGTATGCCGCGGCGGAGCGGCCGCGACAATCCCGCAATCGCGACAATCCCTCGACAGCGACAGGATCGTTTCGGGCGGCGCATGGCGTCCGGTACGGCAGGAAAATTTTCCGGCGTCCGGGAGAAAGCGCTCGCCTGGAACAGGGATGGATGTTAGGATGAGTGTTGGGAGTGAGTGTCAGGATGGCGCCCGGGATGATTTTCCCGGACGGACGTGCAAGGAGGCTCCATGGCGGTGGAAAAAACGTTTGCCATGCTCAAGCCCGGCGTGCTCTCGCGCAGGATAGCCGGTGAAATCCTCACCCGGATCGAGCGCAAGGGCTTCGACCTGGTCGCCGCCAAATTGCTGGTGATTCCGCGTTCTCTCGCGGAACGGCATTATGCGGAGCACCGCGACAAAGCCTTTTTCGGCGAGCTGGTCGACTATATTTGCTCAGGCCCCGTACTGGCCATGGTGCTTAAAGGGGACGGAGCGATCCGCATCCTGCGCTCCCTCTGCGGCCCCACCAAAGCCGAAGAAGCGGCGCCCGGCACTATCCGCGGAGATTACGCCCTGCATACTGGACTCAATATCATCCACGCCTCCGATTCTCCGGAGGCGGCGGAACGCGAAATCGCGCTTTTCTTCAAACCCGAAGAACTCATAGACTGGAAGGATGGAAATGATGGCTGGATCTGAAAATCTCCCCCTATGGAACCTCGACGAAGTCTATCCGGGATTCGACTCGGACAAGTATCTCGACGCCAAGAAACGCGCCGCATCGATCTCCGGGCGCTCGACAGCCTTTTTTGCCCGCGGAGTCGAGGGCGACTTGGGCGATTGGCTCGTCACTGCCCTCGCTTTGAACGATGAGGCGGGCTCGCTTTTCGGCACGCTGGGCGCTTATGCCTATGCGCGCTATTCGACCGCCACCAGGGACGAGGCGGCGATGGCCGAACTCAATGCCGTCGAAGCCCTGCAGCTCGGCATCAAAAAAGCTTCGGTGCTTTTCCGTAACGCCATCGCCGCCCGTCGCGACGATATCGTCGCATTGGTCGACAGCGACCCCCGGTTTGCGAGCTACGCGTTCCACGTCAAGGAAGAGATATTCTGGCAGTCCAAACAGATGTCGCCCGAGCTGGAGGACCTCGCCGAAGACCTCGGGCGCTCCGGCGCCGATGCCTGGTCGAGGCTTCAGGAAACAGTCAGCTCCAATGCTTCGGTCCTCTGGGACGAAGCGACGGGCGAGCGCAAAACCGTGGTGCAATTGCGCAATCTGGCCTATGACCCCGACAGGAAAGTGCGTGAAAAAGCATACAATCTCGAGCTGGACGCCTGGAAAGCGGTCGAAATTCCCGTGGCTTCGGCTCTCAACGGGGTCAAAGGCTCGGTGAACGCGCTGAACGCCCGCCGCGGCTGGAAGGATGCGCTCGAAAAGTCGACCGCGCAGGCGCGGATCAGCCGGGCAACGCTGGATTCCCTCATTCTCGCCATGGAAGAGTCCCTTCCGGTCTGGCGGCGCTATCTCAAGGCCAAGGCGACACTGCTGGGCGTCAAGACTTGCGCGTTCTACGATCTCTTCGCGCCGGCCGCACTTCCCGGCGCGGCCGAAGTCGCGCTGCCCAGCTTTACCTGGGACCAGGCGCGAGAATTTATCTTCGACAAATTCTCGTCCTTCGATCCCGCCATGGGCGCCTTCGCCGCCCGCGCCTTCGCCGGGAACTGGATCGACGCCCGACCGCGCGAAGGCAAGGTGGGCGGCGCCTATTGCACCGATTTTCCCGACTCAGGCGTCGCGCGCGTGTTGTGCAATTTCGACGGCTCCTTCTCGGCCCTCGGCACGGTAGCGCACGAACTCGGGCACGCCTGGCATCACGAATGCATCAAGGACAAGCCCTGGGCGATACAGCAATATCCCATGACCCTGGCCGAAACCGCCTCCATTTTTGCCGAAACCGTGGTGTCCGAAGCCGCCTTGAAGGCCGCCGCCCCATCCGGGCGCCTTCCCCTCATCGAGAGCCATCTGCAGGACGCCTGCCAAGTCATCGTCGACATTCTGTCGCGCTTTTACTTCGAGCGCGCTATCCATGACGCCCGGCAGGAAGGCGAACTCTCGGCCGACCGCTTCTGCGAACTCATGCTGGATGCGCAGACCAGAACCTACGGCGACGGGCTCGACCCTGAAAAACGGCACAAGTACATGTGGGCGGTGAAGGGGCATTATTATATCCCGTCGCTTTCCTACTATAATTTTCCCTATGCCTTCGGCCAGCTTTTCGGGTTGGGGCTCTATGAACGCTATCGCGAGGAAGGCCAGTCTTTCGCGGCCGCGTATCGCGACCTTCTCGCGCGCACAGGTTCGGCTTCCGCGGTCGATGTCGCGGCTTCCGCGGGTTTCGACATCGAAAAGCCCGACTTCTGGCGCTCATCCCTGCGGATTTTCGAACGCCAGACCGCGGAGTTCGAGGCTTTGACAGTGAAGGCGGTCGCGACAGCGAAGGCGACTGCGGGGGCGAATCGCTGAACTGATAGCCGCGGGCGTGCTGCACTGACGGTCAGTAACCGTCGGCGCGGCACCGCGTTGTGCGGTCTGGCGCGCCGCGCGGTGCCGGAGCTCGCCCCGCGGTTCCTTCCCCTGTCAGTTCCAGCCGATGAGCTGGAGTAGTTTGCCGAATGTGCCGCTCTCGATCATTATGTAAATTCCGAGGGCGATATACACGATGGGAACGATGATCTTTTCGTATTTCTCCAGAGTGTTCGAAATCAGACGAATGGTCGACAGTTTATATCCCAGGTAGCAGAGGACTGTCGTGGCGACCGCAAAGACGAGAAGGGCGACGAGTATCGCTCCGACCGACAGCGACGCAAAATAGGGAATGTACACGCCGAGGTTGTCTCCGCCGGAAGCGATCGTGATCAGCGTAATGGTCCAGAAAAGGCGGCTGGATTTTCTGGCTTCCATTTTTTCGGCCAGTTCGCCCGCTTCGTCTTCCCCGTCGTCATCATCGCCCTTAACGGCTACCCGTATCCCCAGGATGATGGGGACCAATCCGAGGAAGCCGATCATCCATTCTTCGGGGATGAAATGCAGAACGTACGCGGCCAGCAGGCTCACCGCCACCAGAATGGCGGTTCCCAGATACTGTCCCCCAACGATATGGGTGATGCCCTTTTTTGTCCGGACTTGCGAAAACAGGATCGTCAGAATCAACAGATAGTCGATGCTTGTCGCCACAAAAACGGCTATTGACGAAACGATAGTCTGAATCATTGCAGTCTCCTTATTCTTCGGTTCTGGCAGTGCCGCATCTGACGATGCCGCCGGACTTTTTGGACAGCTCCAGCATTTCATGCGCATATCCGCCGGACAGCGAATAGAACACGATTTTGCCGTCTTTCCGGTATTTCACCAATTCGGCTTTTTTCAGCATTCTGAGCTGATGCGATATCGCCGACTTTGTCATGCCCAACAGGACCGCCAGATCGCATACGCATAGTTCATGAAGATCGAGCGCCCACAGAATCTGAAACCTTGTCCGGTCGCTGATTGCTTTCGACTTCGCAACGATTCCATCCAGGTTTTCTTTGTCCGGCATGGCAGTCTTCACTTCTTCCACAATGTCCCGGTGGATTACGTTGCAGTCACAGACATCGTCGTATTTTCTCATCGCCGCGGGCTTCCATATTTCATAGCGATCTCTTTACGATTGAATACTCATTCAACCGTTTTAAGTCTAACCGATGTACAATTCACCCGTCAAGAGGGAATACACATTTCGGGGCGCTCAGGTACGGCGCATAGCGCTCATCGCTCGCCCCGAGACTCCGTCTGTCTCCGGAAGCTGCGCGCCGCGCGGCTTATACTCCGCCATTTGGCTTTCTCCGCCGCGGCGGCAGCCCGGTCGGTCCTGCGGTCCAGGAACGAGGTTTCGCGTCTGAGCTTGAGCCAGCGTTCGAAACGCGACGCCTCGAGTTTCCCCTCATCCAGGGCCGCGCGTACCGCGCAGCCGGGCTCGTCTCCATGGACGCAGTCCCTGAACCGGCAGGCGCGGGCGAACGCGGCGATTTCGGGAAACACTGCGTCCAGGTCTTCTTCGTCCGCCCAGAGCTGGACTTCACGCACGCCGGGGCTGTCCACGACGATCGCGCCGGAATCCAGAAGGTACAGTTCGCGGTGTGTCGTCGTGTGGCGACCTTTGTCGTCGCCCGATCTGACGGGGAGGGTGGTCGCCGCTTCGCCGCCTGCGAGCGCGTTGAGAAGCGTCGATTTTCCGACGCCCGAGGAGCCCAGGAGAACCACGGTTTCGCCGGGCTTCAGCCAGGGCTTCAAGGCTTCCAGTCCGAGGCCGGCGGTTGCGCACAGCGCCGCGACGGGCGCACCGCCCGATACCGCTTCCAGGCCTTCAATGAGAGGCCCAGGGTCGGCGACCAGGTCCGTTTTCGTAAGGAGGACAACCGCCTGAGCGCCTGAGTCTTCGGCCAGCGCCAGAAACCGCTCGACACGGCCCGGCGAATAATCGCCGCCGCAGGCGGTCATCGCGAAGACGGTGTCGATGTTGGCCGCCAGCGGCTGCATGGACCGCGCATCCCGGTATCGCAGACCCGGTGCCTTGCGCGCGAGCAGGCTTTTCCGCGGCAGGAGCGCTACGGGCAGCCACAGCGACTCGCCGGCCGCCCCCATGCCCACTTCGCGAACGAGGAGCCAGTCGCCGGGCGCAGGCATGTCTTCGGGAAGCGCCACTCCTTCGGCGAAAGCGCCTGAGAGCAGGATGCGTCCTTCCGGATTCGGTGCCGCCGCGACGGCGACGGGGCCTGTTCTCTGGATTTCGGTGACTCTGGCGGGAAACAGCTCGCCTGAGCCGAATTCTCTGCCGCCGCGTTCGGCGGCTAGGTTTGCCCAATATTCGTTCCAGCCCCATTTTGTGAGGCTGTTCGTCGATTCATGCAAGAGTGTGTTCCTTCATAACCATCAAACCCGTCGTCGTGAAGGCGAGGGGAATGCGCTGCGAGTATCGCATCGGCTTGCGCATCGGACGCGGCATTTTGCCGCGCACGACATACTGCAATGCTCCGACGCGAAACCTGTCGGCCTGAAAGCGTATGCGGTCACGAAGGCTGAAAGGAATTGGAAATCAGAAGGAATCGAAGGCGTGGAGAAAATAGCGGAAAGAAGTGGTCAGTCCGCCTGAATTCCAGTTCCGGGTGCGCCTGCGCGGCCGGGTGAGTGTATGGCCCTGTCCATTTGACGCCTCCTTTGAAATTCAGGATTTCGCCATGCTACAAGCATGATACCGAAAAACATGATATCAGAGAAAAAAAGCCGCGGCAAGAGCTTTTCTCCTGCCGCGGCCCGCTGTTGCATAGCGGAAATGAATATCAGTAGGGCGCCAGAATCCCGGCGACCTTGTCCTTACCCAGCGTGACCAGGAAGCCGGCGAGCCGCGGGCCCTGGTCCTTGCCCACGAGAGCCTGATAGGCGGCGCGGAACAGGGTCTTGCCGTCGGTCCCCGCCGCGGTGGCGGCGGCGTAGATCGCTTCGGCTACGGCTTTTTCGTCCGCGAAGGTTTCGAGCCTGGCGACGACATCGTCGCGCAGGTGCCGGACCGCCTCGGTTTCGGTGGGCGAGAGTTCGGCTTTCCGGCCGGGTTCGCTCACGGTGAAGCGGAACTCTTCCGGGGCGCATTCGTTGACCCAATACCAGGCGCGCTCCGCCCTGCTGCGCACATGCCCAACCTGGGAAGGCTTCAGACCCGGCAGGGAAGCGAGCACGGCGTCGATATCACCCTGGTGAATGAGCAGCAGCGAGGAAAGATGGCGGAACGGTACCTGGTAGGGCGCCTCGGCGGGCACTTCGTCCACTTGCGAGAGTTCGTAGATACGGCGCTCGCGCGCCTCGGTGTCCGCGTCCTTCGCCTTGTCCGCGCCCCAGTAGATGCGCTCCGTCCTGTCGTAATCTTCGTAAATCTTGATTACGTCCAGGTCGAAGCTGATGACGAATTCGGTGTTCGGCCTCGTGCCCGCGAAAAGGTAGCGCACGATTTCGGGCTGGTACACACGCAGGAGGTCGGGCAGATCGACGACTTTGCCCTTGGATGAGGACATTTTTCCCGGCGAGCCCTTGATGCCGATGAAATCGTAGCGGAAGGTCACCGGCGGCTTGCGGCCGTACACTTCCTCTACCACGTGCTTCGACGTGTCGAAAGAGCCGCCCTGTGAGTGGTGATCCTTGCCGGCGGGCTCGAAATCGACTTTTTCATAGCTCCAGCGCATGGGCCAGTCGACGCGCCAGACCAGTTTTGCGCCCTTCAGCGTATGCAGATCGCCGGTTTCCTTGTGGCCGCAGGAATCGCAGTGGTAAGAGAGGCCCCAGTCGCCGTCCCAGCCGTCGATCTCGGTGGTATCGCGGTTGCAGGCGGAGCAGAACACGGAAACGGGCCACCATTCGCCCTGGATTTTGTGATCCTCGTCGCGGTACTTGTCGAGGGTGATCTTGAGGAGGTCGCGCATTTCGAGGGCGCGGCGCATGCCTTCGGCATAGGTTCCCGCACGGTAGCGGTCCGCCTGCCTGATGAATTCGGGGTGGATGCCCACTGTCGGCAGCACGGTCTCGACGTCTACCTCGTGATGGCGGGCGTAGGATTCGTCGCGGTCCCAGGGATCCGGAACCATGGTGATGGGGAAGCGCAGGTATGCGCTCAACTCGTCCTGTTTGGGCATGTTGAGCGGGACTTTCCTGAAAACGTCGTAGTCATCCCAGCTGTAGATGAAACGCACTTTTTTGCCCAGGCGGCGGAGTGCGCGCACCACGAGGTCCACGGAGATCATCTCGCGGAAGTTCCCCACATGGACTGTGCCCGAAGGCGTGATGCCCGAAGCACAGGTGTAACTGTCCCTGTCGCCCCATTCGGCGATGATCCTGTCGGCTGTCTGGTCAGCCCAATGCGCAGATCGATTCGGTTCCATGCGGGGAGTATAGCAAGCCCGTGCCCTCGATGTCACGGACCTTGAGGCGAGTGTCGGCGCCATGAAGCCGCCTCTCGCCCGCCTTCCGCTCGGGCGCGTCAGGCCATCGCGTCAGGCCATCGCGCGGATCGGCTCTTGGCCGGAGCGCAGGTCGCGCTTTGCCACCAGGTTCGCGACGCCGGCGAGGAGCGCTTCTTCGATCAGGCGATGTCCGGCCTTGTTGGGGTGTATCCCGTCGTTGCAGATATAATCGCGGTAATTCTTGTGTTCGAGAAAAGCCGCCCGGATGTCGACGATGGGACAGTCTTTGTCGAGCGCCGTTTCCCATACGGCTTCGTTGTAGCGCTCGTGCCAGCGGTAAATCTGATGCACGTCGCCCAGCCAGGAAAGTATGGCCGAACCGTCCAGACCCGTGCGCGTAAACCACGCGAAATAGCGTTCGGGTTCGAGAGGGGGGAGCGTCATGAGGATGGGCGTGATGCAATTCGCCCGAAGGGAATCGATCATATCGCGATAGATGCGGCCGAATGTCTCGATGGGTGTCAGCGGTTCGTGTTTTTCCCGCGGCGCGCCGGCGATCTGATCCCAATGGAAATCGCAATCGTTGCCGCCGAATTCGAGCAGGGCCACACTGGGCGCGGGGGAAGCGGCGCGGGCGAGGTAATGCGCGAGCAATTCCCTTCCCTTGGTTATGGTGCAGCCGAACCGCGATTTATTGACAAGCTCGATGCCGAGCCTGGACGCGGCAAGAGCGCCGAACGATTCCCGGATCGGCGAGTATTTGCCCGTTTCATCCAGTACGATTCCCCTGGCGACCGAATCTCCGAACATGCACACAGTGCTTGGAAGCATTTGCGATACCGTCCAATATGGTTTTAATAACCATGTTAGCTGTTATTGTAAACATTATAGCGTTATATCGAACTTGTCAACATGTCGTGGGCGATGTGTTGAGATTTTGAGGCCTGCATGATATCGTCGACGCCATGTCGAACGATCGGAAAAACCATCGCGGACCGGGGAATGCTCCGACCGAAGTCCGGGATTCGCAACCCGCGGCGCATGCGTCCGAACTCGAAGGGCAGGGCGTCGACGACTCCGGAACCGAGTCTTTCAGAAATAAGCTCAAACGGCATGCCGTTTCGTTCTCCGGACCGGGACTGTCGGAATGGAAAAACCTGCCCGATATCGGTCTCTACATGGACCAAGTTACCACCTATCTCGAGCGCCAGCTCGATCCTTTCAGGGTCGATGCTGCCGAGCGTGTGATAACGCCTTCAATGATAAATAATTATATAAAAGGCAGCGTGATCCCCAGAACCGAAGGCAAAAAATACACGCAGGATCATCTGGCGCGTCTTTTAGTCGTCTGTACGCTCAAACGCGTTCTTTCCATTCCGGATTTGGCCATTTTATTGAACGACCGGGAGTGGCCGGCGGACGTACGGCCTCAGGGTAAAACTCCCCTGAGTAACGATGCTTCGAAACAGAATTTCGAAGAGTTCTACGATCTGTTCAGGCGGACGCTCGACGAGTCGCTGAAAGAAACGAAAGAAACGCTCGAAACTGCGATGATCGATTTCCCGGAAGGAAAGGAAACGAAAACGTTGCGGGATATGTCGCTCAAACTGGCGGTGGAGGCGGGAACATTGGGATTCGCCGCCGAAAAGCTTTTGGCGCTTGTCGACGAGATGGAAGAAGAGCAAAAAAAGCGAATCGAATCCGCCGAAAAACAGCGTACGGGCTCGACCGCAAAACGGCATAAAGACAAAAAGTCCAAAGGCGGCAAAAATGGTAACATCGATACCGCGGGTGATACCGCGAACGATATCGCCGCCGCCGGCTCCGATCCGCGGCCGGACTGAGCGGACTTTCGCGGCGCGGATCGGACCCGGGATACGGCGGACGGCGACCTTGGGTCTTTCAGTCCAGGCTGAGAATTCCATCCTTCATGAGCACGACTTCCGTGCCGGACTCGGTGCGCGCCAGAATGGTCGGATTGCGCACAAGCCCGTCCAGATGGATCATCGCGGGGGCGTCTTCGTCGTAGTTCGAACCGATCGCGAAATGGCAGGTGCCGAGCACTTTTTCGTCCTCGAGCATGTTGCCGCGGATTTTGGCCTTCGGATTGAGGCCGATTCCCAGTTCGCCGATGTGCCGCGCGTTCGTGCCGTAGCGCAGGGCGGTTTCCGGGTCGAAACGCCCCTCGCGTCCGAAGCGCGCCGCCAATTCCAGCCCGCGCTGCAGTGCGGCTTCCAGTTTTCGGGCTTCTTCGCCGCCTTCGACCGACATGACGAAACCGCCCGATATCGTGCAGCGGATCGGCTCATGTATCACGATGTCGCCGACGGTGTCGGAAATGGATCCGTCGTAGACGACGAGTCCATTCATGGTGTGCAGTTCCGGCGACAGAAACACTTCACCCGCGGGCAGATTTCCGCCCGATCCCGGTTTCGAGAAATCACCGTCGTCCGCCATCGTCTTCCGACCGCGCAGGCCCAGGACGACATCCGTTCCGCCGGGAGCGGTCACGCGGACGGAAACCGAGCCGTCGAGAACGCGTGAAAGCGCTCTTGCGCGCGCTTTCATCAGCGCGTAGTCAACCGGAACAGTCCGCGCAAACATGTCGACGTTCGTGCTGGGCGACCAGAATGCCCGCATTTCCTTCGTTCCGTGCAGAAGATAATGGAAAAGATGATCGTAGGTTTTGCCGTCGGGCGCTTTGTACGGTTTTTCGAGAGCCGCACGGTCCTTGCCGAGCTTCTCGGCGGACATGGATATGAACACCTCGGGCTTGGTGCCGATGGCGCCGATGACCGTGTCTTCTGCGAAATCGGTCTGGGCTTTCGTCTCCTGGAACATGAGCGCAGGTTTCGCGCCCAGGTCGAGGCATGCGTCGTACAGGGCGCGCGAAATGGCGGCCACTTCGCCGTCGAAATTCGACACGATGAGCACGCGTTCACCGGATTGCACGTCCAGACATTGACTCACCGCGGTGCGTGCCGCGGTACGCGATGCTTCTGTTAGGGCTTTATCTGCTTTGTCCATGTCTTGAGTGTGCCCGCATAAAAGGGACAATGTCAACTCGCGGAAAGATGCCGGTACAGAGGCACGCGCGATTCGGGAGCGAGATCGAAGCCGTCCCGGTCGCCGCGGAGAAAGTGGCGATAGGCGATGCCCGCCACCATGGCGCCATTGTCGCCGCACAGGTCCAGCCGAGGGAAGCGCAGGTCGAACTCCGGATGCAAGGCGAGCTGGCGCCTCAAGTACGAATTGGCCGCGACGCCTCCACCCGCTACGATAGTCTTGAGCCCCGTATCTTCGGCGGCCCTCAGGAGCCGCGACAGCAGAATGTCGATCGCGGCCTTCCGGAACGACGCGGCGATGTTTTCGGGGCTGACTTCGGCTTCATGGCGGCGGAACCGGTCGAGCTGGTGTATCGCTGCGGTCTTGAGCCCCGAATACGAAAGGTCGTAGCGATGCTCGCCCTTGTGGAGCGACGGCATGGGGAAGGCGAAGGCCGAATCGTCGCCTTTTTCGGCCAGCAGGTCGATGGCGAGCCCACCCGGATATCCGAAACCATAGTATTTGGCGACCTTGTCGAACGCCTCGCCCACCGCATCGTCGACCGTCGTGCCGAGTACGGTGATCCGGTCGAAATCCTGCGCTATGCAGATGATGGAGTGCCCCCCCGATACGAGAAGGCCGAGGAAAGGGTAGGAGACGGGAGCTTCGAGCTGGGGAGCGTAGAGATGGGCGAGCATGTGGTTCACGCCGACAAAGGGTTTGTCGAGCGCCCAGGCCATGCCTTTGGCGAACGCGACGCCTACCGCGAGCGAACCGATGAGTCCCGGCCTGGCCGTGACGGCGATGCCGTCCAGATCGGCCGGCCGCATGTCTGCCTCGTCGAGCGCCCGGCGCACGACGCCCGATATCCATTGCACATGGGCGCGGCTGGCGACTTCCGGGACGACGCCCTGATATTTTTCGTGGAGCGGAATCTGGGTTGCGACTACGTTGGAGACGATTTTCCGGCCGTCTTCGACGACCGCGGCGGCGCATTCGTCGCAGGAAGACTCAATTCCCAGCAGGCGCATCGTCGGCGGAGAGCTCTTGTGCGGCCTCCAGCATCATGTAGCGTGAGATGGTAGACAGCGAGTAGCCTTCGGCGACCAGCTGCGGATAGACCTCCATCAGGGTCCTGGCCAGATCGGTCGACCAGACGTGGCCGATCATGACGGCCGAGCCCTTCGAAGACGCAGTATGCTTGCCTTCGGTGAGCGCATTGAGGATGGAGGACCGATCGCCTGCGTTGTCCAAAAACACGTCGCGCTCCCAAGGTTGCATGTCCAGCCCGAGGCTGGCTTCGCGGACCACCGTGTCCGGCGCCGTGAGTGAGTCAAGATAGTAGATGCTGCGCTCTTTGGCAAGCGAGAGGACCGGGTCCATAAGGAGTCGTTCCCTCGTCACCGCCGATCCCATATGGTTGTTCATGCCTACGGCCCCCGGCAGTTCGTCCAGATTTTTCGCGACCACCGCCTTCGCGGCTTCTGGCGTCATATCGAGGCTGATGGCTCCGGGACCCGGGTTCTGTCCACCGAGCGCCTGCATCGGCTGGTGCAGGATGAGTTCCTTGCCCGCCAGAAGCGTTCTGCGTGCCGCTTCCGCCGAATCCGGCAATCCGGGCAGTACCGCGATGGTGAGGGGAAAAGGAAGC
>Ga0074199_1001341_pt1 | contig 22512 bp, 21 predicted proteins | sample EPASupsiteSAE347_FD_64528 | JGI IMG/M metagenome (GOLD analysis project Ga0074199, IMG submission 64528) | Bioremediated contaminated groundwater from EPA Superfund site, New Mexico - Sample SAE3-47 | ecosystem: Environmental > Aquatic > Deep subsurface > Groundwater > Contaminated ... | reverse complement strand
GGCGATTTTCGCGGCCACATCGGGCTTGTCGCGTTTAAAATCAACCAACCGGACGTGGCGCCGGCAGCCGCCGCCGCGGTGGCGCACCGTAATCCGCCCGTAAAAATTGCGGCCGGCCCGCGACTTGTTCGGAACCAGGAGCGACTTTTCCGGATAATCCTTCGTTATTTCCTCAAAACCCGTCACCGCCTTGAGGCGTTGCGACGGCGTTGTCGGTCTGTATGTTTTCAGCGACATAATTTTATCTTTAAACTATCTCGATTTTTTCTCCCGCCTTGAGCGTCACGCAGGCTTTTTTATACGAAGGCGTGCGACCGTATTTCATGGAGCGTTCGCGCTTCATTTTTCCGCGGCAGTTCATGGTGTTTACCTTGACCACGTGCGCCTTGTAGATCGTTTCGACGGCCTTCTTGATTTCGATCTTGTTGGCCGCCTGGTCGACGCGGAACAAATAACAATTGTGCTTTTCGGTCTCCCGCGAGCCTTTTTCCGAGAGAATCAGGCTCTTTATGATTTTATAAGGCGATTTCATGTTTTTTAAGCGTTACCCGCCCTCTTCAGGCGCTCGACCAGGCCGGTCATGGCCGCGCCGGTCGCATATAAATTCGGATAAAACATCAACTGCTGAACGCTGACGCATTTCGCGGTCGCAAGCGCGACGTCCTTCATGTTCCTCGCCGCGCGCATCAAATTTTCATCCCGGTCCGCGATGATGAAAAGCGTCCTGCCCTTCGCCTTCAGGCCCTTCAACAACGCGGCCAGTTTGGCCGTCTTTGGCTCGGGAAGCGACAATTCGCTCAGGATGCGCAAAGAACCGTCGTGGATTTTTTCGCTGAGAATCCTTGCAAACGCCAAGGCGTTGACTTTCTTGCCGACCTTTTTCGCGTATGAACGCGGCTTGGGCCCGAACACCACGCCGCCGCCGCGCCAGACCGGTGATTGCCGATAACCGGCGCGCGCCCGGCCAAGCCCTTTTTGTTTCCAGGGCTTGATGTTGCTGCCGGAAACTTCGCCCTTGCCCAGGGTCGAGGCCGTTCCGGCCCGCAATCCGGCCCGGCAGGCGACCACCACGTCATGGACGGCCTGGCTGCCGCGCTTCAGGATCAAAATTTCATCGGCGACATCGTATTCGCCGGTTTTGTTGCCGCTCAAATCTATTACGGAAACCTTGCTCATTTGGATTTCACACTTTTCTTTAATGCCTTGCGCACGGCCACTATCGCGCCGCGCGGCCCGGGAACCGCGCCGCGAACCAGCAGCGCGTTATCTTCCGTCCGGACCTGTTCCACCTTCAAATTCTGAGTCGTGACATTCACGGATCCCATGTGTCCCGGCATCCGTTTGCCCTTGTGGATGCGGCCGGGCAACTCGCGGCAGCCGATCGAACCGACTCTGCGCTTGGAATGGCCGCCGTGCGTGATCGGCCCGCCGCTCATGTGATGGCGGCGCATTACGCCCTGAAATCCCTTGCCCTTGGTCACGCCGGACACGTCCACGTGCGTAACGCCGTCGAAAATTTTCACGGTGACGACATCCCCCACCTTCAAATCCTCGCCCGCTTCCGTCTTGAACTCAAAGCGATGTTTTTTTGGAGCGATTTTTGTTTTCTGAAACACGCCCAATTCCGGCTTTGAAAGTTTCCTCTCGGCGACGTCGCCGAAGCCTATCTGAACGGCCTGATAGCCGTCGGAAGCGGTTTCCTTTCGCTGCAGAACAACGCACGGACCGCACTCGAGTATGGTGACCGGCACCTGGCGGCCCTCGCCGTCAAAGACGCTGGTCATGCCTATTTTTTTTGCGATTAATCCCTGCATGGTAAAACTCATATCTTAATGGAAATATCGACGCCGGCCGGCAGATTCAATTTCTTCAATTCATCCACGGTCTTGGCCGTCGGATTAACGATATCCAGCAGACGTTTATGGGTCCTGATTTCAAATTGTTCCATCGATTTCTTGTCGGCATGCGGACTGCGGTTGACGCAATACCTTTCGATGCGCGTTGGCAAAGGCAGCGGGCCGACCACGCGGGCGCCGGTGCGCTTTGCGGTCTCGACTATTTCGCCGGCGGACTGGTCCAGCGCCCGATAATCATAAGACGTTAATTTTATTCTGATACGTTGGTTTTCCATACTTTACCGACTTAGAATCTGATTTTGAATCTGTTCCGGCACTGTCGCAAACATGATCGGCTCCATCGTGTAACTGCCCCTGCCGCGCGTCAGCGAGCGCAACATGCTGGTGTATCCGAAAAGTTCGACCAGCGGAATATCCGCCCTGACGATCTGGGCCGGGGGCTTGCTTGTCACGCCCAGTATTTTCGCGCGCCGCGCGTTCAGGTCTCCAAGCGCATCGCCAATATATTCATCCGGCGTTATAATTTCAAGCGCCATAATAGGTTCCAGAAGAACCGGCCCGGCGCGCTTGAGGACTTCCCGCAAACCCAGCACCGCTGCGGTCCGGAAGGCGACCTCGGTCGAATCGTGCATGTCAAAGCCGGCGCCGGTAACTTCCACCCCCGCATCGATCATCGGAAAATGTCCCAGGACGCCGGTCACCAGCGCGTCGTTCAGTCCGGCCTCAACCGCGCCGCGGTAAAGAGCCGGCAGCCGGTCAACGCCGACCTTGATGGATATTTCATTCCCGGTTCCGCGCGCGCGCGGCGCGACCTTCAGCGTGAGTTCGGCAAACTGGCGCTTGCCGCCGATTTCTCGGTCGAAAACATGGTTCGTCTCGGCCCCCGCGACGATGGTCTCGCGATAGGCAACCAGGGGCTGGCCGGCATTGGCCTGCACCTTGTATTCGCGCAGGATGCGGTCCCGGATTATTTCGAGATGCAGTTCCCCCATGCCGCTTATGAGAGTCTGCCCGGTGTCCTGATTGACGGTGACGCGGAAGGTCGGATCTTCATCGGCCAGGGCCTTGAGGGCGGATGCGAGACTGTCGCGGTCGGCCTTGGTCCTGGGCTCAATGGCCATGGATACGACCGGTTCCGGGAAACGGATGCGTTCCAAAACAACCGGCTTCATTTCCGAGCAAAGCGAGTCGCCGGTGGCGGCGTCCTTCATGCCCACTATTACGCCGATTTCTCCGGAATACAGCGTTTCTACGTCCTCGTGCTCCTCGGCATGCATGCGCAGCAGGCGCGTGATCTTTTCCCTCTTTTTCGTGCGCGGATTATAGACGTTCTGTCCCTTCTTGAGCATTCCACCGTAAACCCTGACAAATATCATCTTCCCCATGTACTGGCTGTGCATCACCTTGAAAGCCAGGGCGGTCAACTGCTCGAAATCTCCGGTCTTCCTGAAAACGCTTTCCTCGGTTTTGGGATGAAAACCGCGCACGGCGGGAATATCCAGCGGAGAAGGCAGATAATCGACCACGGCGTCCAGGACTGGCTGAATGCCCTTGTTATGCAAAGCCGTTCCGCACAAAACCGGAACCAGGCGCCGCGCAATCGTCGCGCGCCGGATGCCCTCCTTGAGAAGCTTGGCCGGCACCTCGGGATTTTCCAGATACGCGGCGAGCACCTGCTCATCGGCCTCGGCCGCGGTCTCCATCAAACGCGCGCGTTTTTCCTCGGCCAACGCCGCGATTTCCTGGGGAATCGGGAGATGCTTCACCACCGCTCCAAGACTGGTTTCATCAAAGGCCAGCAGCTTCATTTCAATCAAATCGACCACGCCCTTGAACTGGTCCTCCCGTCCGTACGGCAACTGCAGCGCCAGCGCCGGCGCGTGCAGGCGCCGTTTCATTTCCTCAACCACCCAGTCGAAATCCGCGCCGACGCGGTCCATCTTGTTTACAAAGGCGATGCGCGGAACGCCGTAACGGTCGGCCTGCCGCCAGACGGTTTCCGACTGCGGCTGCACTCCGCCCACGGCGCAGAAAACGGCGATCGCGCCGTCAAGCACGCGCAGGGAGCGCTCCACTTCAGCGGTAAAATCAACGTGGCCCGGAGTGTCGATGATGTTCACCTGGCAATTTTGCCAGCGGCAGGTGGTGGCGGCGCTGGTGATGGTTATGCCCCGCTCCTGCTCCTGAGCCATCCAGTCCATTTTGGCCGTGCCGTCATGAACCTCGCCCATTTTATGGAGCCGGCCGGCATAAAACAGAATCCGCTCGGTCAGCGTGGTCTTGCCGGCGTCAATATGGGCCATGATTCCGAAGTTGCGCACGTCGGCCAAAGGCCGCATGCGCCCTTTGGCCTCGATGGCCGGTCCGCTGTCGGAGCGCGTATCCTGTTTACGATTTTCCAATACAACCACCATTAATCACCATTTGTAATGCGCGAAAGCCTTGTTGGCCTGGGCCATCTTGTGCGTGTCATCGCGTTTCTTGATCGCGTTGCCCTGATTTTTATAGGCGTCAAGTATTTCCAGCGCCAGCGCCTTGTGCATGGGCACGCCTTTCCGGGCGCCAGAGTATTGAATCAACCAGCGCAACGCCAGGGACTGCTGCCGCTCGCCGCTGACTTCCACGGGAACCTGATAGGTGGCGCCGCCGACGCGGCGGGCCTTGACCTCGACCTTGGGTTTGGCATTGTCGACCGCCCGCATCAACACTTCCAGCGGGTCCTCCTTGGTCTGTTCCTTGACCTGATCAAGAGCGTCATAAACTATGCCCTCGGCCACGGACTGCTTGCCGCGTTTCATGATGCCTTTGATCAAACGCCCGATCAACGGACTGTTGAAATTCAAGTCCGGAAGCGTCTGCCGTTTTTCAGCTCTATGTCTGCGCGCCATGGTTTAATCCTTATGCTTTTGCCGCCGCCTCTTTCGGCCGCTTGGCCCCGTACTGGGAACGTCCGCGGCGCCTGCCCTCCACGCCCGCGGCATCAAGCGTTCCGCGCACAATGTGATAACGCACGCCGGAAAGATCCTTGACGCGGCCGCCGCGCACCAGGACAATGCTGTGCTCCTGCAGGTTATGCCCCACGCCCGGAATGTACGCGGTGACCTCCTGTCCGTTGGTCAAACGCACCCTGGCGATTTTCCGCAGCGCCGAGTTGGGTTTTTTGGGAGTCATCACGCGCACGGCAACGCAAACGCCGCGCCGCTGCGGGCAGCGCATGAGCGCCGGCGATTTGCTGCGGTACCTTATTTTCCTGCGGCCGAGCCGCACTAACTGGTTGATGGTCGGCATATTACTTTCCGTTCCTCCTGAAAAAAGGTGTTGTTTATAATCGATTGCTTTTCAAAAAGCCAGAAATAATTTTATTTTTCTTTTTCTTCCGCCTCGGCAACTTCTTCCTTTTTCTCCGTTTCCTCGGCGCGCCCGAGAATCGGCGCATCCGGCTCAGGCTCGCCGAGCAGACGCAGTTTGATCTTCTTGTTCGAGGGGAAACCCACGCCGGCCGGAATGAGATGCCCCATGATCACGTTTTCCTTGAAGCCGTACAAGCGGTCGCTCTTGGCAAGCGTGGCGGCCGTGGTCAAGACGCGGGTGGTGTCCTGGAACGAGGCGGCCGAAATGAAACTTTCCGTCTCGATCGAAGCCTTGGTCACGCCGAGAATCGCGGGCGCGGCCTCGGCCGGCCGTTTGCCTTCGGCCATGGCCTTGCGGTTGATCTCGTGGAAATAGTTCTTGTCGACCAGTTCGTTCCATAAAAATTCGGTGTCGCCGCAATCGGTGATGCGAACCTTGCGCAGCATCTGGCGCACGATGACCTCGATGTGCTTGTCGTTTATTTCGACGCCCTGCAGGCGGTAGACTTCCTGGATTTCATTCACCAGATATTCCTGCAGTTCCTGCGGACCGCAGACCTCGAGCACCTCCTGCGGAACCACCGGGCCTTCGGTGAGCGGCTCGCCCTTCTCGACGTGATCGCCCTGGAAGACGATGATGTGCTTGCCGAGCGGGATGATGTGTTCCTCCTGGGAACCGCTGACCGTGTCTTTCACGATGACGCGCCTGGCTCCGCGCTGGATGCCGCCGAACTCCACGATGCCGGCGATCTTGGAAATCTCGGCGGCGTCCTTGGGACGGCGCGCCTCGAACAACTCGGCCACGCGCGGCAGACCGCCGGTGATGTCCCTGGTCTTCGCCTCCTTGCGCGGGGTTTTGGCCAGGACAGAACCGGGTGTGACGACTCCGCCGTTGGTCACAAACACGTACGCTCCGGCCGGAATGCTGTAGGTGGCAAGCACGGCATTGGTTTTCTGGTCCTTTACCAGAATCTGCGGATGCAGGTCCTCGCGGTAATCAAGGATCAGAATGCGCTTGAAACCCGTGATCGCATCCAGCTCGATCTTCATGGAGACATTTTCCACCAGATCGCGGAACTGGACAACGCCGCCCTGTTCGGCGATGATCGGAACGCTGTGAGGTTCCCAACGCACGAAGACCTGCCCCTTGGCGACCTCGCCCCCCTCGTTCAGGGAAATGATAGAACCCACCACGAGCGGATGGCGTTCTATCTCGCGGCCGTCCTTGGCGCGAATGAGCACGAACCCGTTCTTGTTCAGGACGATGTTGTTGTTCTGGGCGTCCTTCACCATGCGCGCGTTTTCGAAGGCGATCACGCCGGCGTTTTTGGCGCGAATTTCGCTTTGACCGGCGCGGGAGCTGGCGGCGCCGCCGATGTGGAAGGTGCGCATGGTAAGCTGCGTGCCGGGCTCTCCGATGGACTGGGCCGCTATGATCCCCACCGCGGCTCCCATGTCGACGAGCCGGTCCGTGGTCAGGTCGCGTCCGTAACATTTCGCGCACACGCCGCGTTTGGCCTCGCAGGTCAGAACGCTGCGGATTTTCACGGATTCAAAGTCGGCTTTTTCGATCAAGTCGGCCTCGACCTCGCCGATGTCCTGGCCGGCGGCCACGATCAGTTCCTTGGTGGCCGGATTGCGGATGTCTTCAAGCGCCGTGCGGCCGATGACGCGCTGCCCGAGCGGAATGTCGGTGGCGCCGCTGATGGCGGAAAGACGTATGCCGTTCAAGGTGTTGCAATCGTGCTCGGTGATGATCACGTCCTGGGCCACGTCGACCAGTTTGCGGGTCAGGTAACCGGCGTCGGCGGTTTTGAGCGCCGTATCGGCCAACCCCTTGCGGGCGCCGTGCGTGCTGATGAAGTATTCCAGCACGGTCAAACCTTCCCTGAAATTCGAAACGATCGGCTGCTCCATGATTTCGCCGGAGGGTTTGGCCATCAGGCCGCGCATGCCGGCCAATTGCCGTATCTGCTGCCGGCTGCCGCGCGCCCCGGAATCCACCATCATGAAAAGCGGGTTGGGCTGGTCGGAATACTGCGTGCGCTGCATGGCGTCCATCATAATACTGGCGGTCTCGTCCGTGGCGCGGGTCCAGATGTCGATGATCTTGTTGTAACGCTCGCCTTCGGTTATGATGCCGCGCTCATACTGCTTGTCCACTTCCCTGACCTGGCGGCGAGCCTCGACAATGATATCCTTCTTGCTTTCCGGCGCAATCATGTCGTCGAGTCCGATGGAAACGCCGGCCAGGGTCGAATATTTAAAGCCGATGTTCTTAAGCTCGTCCAGCAGCTTGACCGTCGCGGCGTGGCCGGTCAGGTGATAGCATTTCCAGATGATCGAATTGAGCAGTTTTTTGACGATGGTATCGTTGATGAAGCCGATCATATGGGGAAATATCTTGTTGAAGAGCACCCGGCCGACCGTGGTGGTGATCACGCGCTGGTCCGCCTTGCCGTAAACGGTCTTGTTCAGGTAATCCGGGTTCCGCAGACGGATCGGAGTGTGCGCCTTAACCTGTCCGAGCTCAAAGGAGGAGCAGACCTCGTTATAATCGGAAAAAATCGGCAGATGCGTGACCTTGTCGCCGGACTGGACCACGCCGAAGCTCTCGCCCTTGGACACATTCGGCCCGAGTGTCAAATAATAAATGCCCAGCGCAATGTCCTGCGTCGGGGTTGTGACCGGTTTTCCGCTCGACGGCGAAAACAGGTTGTTGGTGGACATCATCAGCATGCGCGATTCCAACTGCGCCTCGATGGAAAGCGGAACGTGCACGGCCATCTGGTCGCCGTCGAAGTCGGCGTTGAACGCCGTGCAGACCAGCGGATGGATCTGAATGGCGTCGCCTTCGATCAGGACGGGCTCAAAGGATTGGATGCTCAGACGGTGCAGGGTCGGCGCGCGGTTCAGCATGACGGTCTTGCCCTTGATGACCTCGTCCAGGGCGTCCCAGACAACGTCGCTCTGTGTCTCAATCAGCTTTTTCGCGCTGCGCACCGTGTGGACGATGCCCTTTTCCTTGAGGCGGCGGATAATGAACGGCTCGAACAGCACCAGGGCCATCTTCTTGGGCAGTCCACACTGCTTGAGCTGCAGGTCAGGTCCGACCACGATGACCGAACGGCCGGAATAATCGACGCGTTTTCCAAGAAGATTCTGGCGGAAGCGGCCCTGTTTGCCCTTCAGCATGTCGCTCAGCGATTTGAGCGGCCGGTTGCCGGTTCCGACCACGGGACGGCCGTGGCGGCCGTTGTCCAGGAGCGCGTCCACCGCCTCCTGAAGCATCCGTTTTTCATTGCGGATGATCACCTCGGGCGTCTTCAGCATGAGCAGGTTTTTCAGGCGGTTGTTGCGGTTGATCACGCGGCGGTAAAGATCGTTCAGGTCGGAAGTTGCAAAACGTCCGCCCTCCAGCGGAACCAGCGGCCTCAAATCAGGCGGTATGACCGGCAGGACTTCCATGATCATCCATTCGGCCCGCATGTTGTTCGCGCGCAAACCCTCGACCAGTTTCATGCGTTTGGCCAGCTTCTTCCTGGTCTGCTGGCTGCGCGAATGTTCCATCTGCTCTTCCAGGTTCCGCATGAGCTGGGCAAGATCCAGCTTTTTCAGCAAATCGCGGAGCGCCTCGGCGCCCATGCGGGCGGTGAAATCATCGCCGTATTTTTCGACGGCCTCGCGATATTCCTCCTGGGAAAGTATCTGGCGCTCCTTCAGGGGCGTGTTGCCGGGCTCGGTGACGACGTAATCCTCGTAATAAAGTATTCTTTCCAGCGAGCGGGAGCTGAGGTCCAGCATGAGCGCCAGGCGGCTGGGCGTACATTTGAAAAACCAGATATGGGCCACGGGCACGGCCAGTTCGATGTGCCCCATTCTTTCGCGGCGCACGCGGGCCACGGTGACTTCCACGCCGCAGCGGTCGCAGACCACGCCCTTGTGCTTGATGCGCTTGTACTTTCCGCAACTGCATTCCCAGTCGTGCTGCGGTCCGAAAATACGCTCGCAAAACAGTCCGCCGCGCTCCGGCTTGTAGGTGCGGTAATTGATCGTCTCCGGATTCTTGACTTCGCCGTAGCTCCAGGAACGGATGGTTTCCGGCGAGGCCAGACCTATCTTCACATAATCGAAATCGACCTGTTTGACCGTTTCCGCGTCTTTTTTTAAATTAAGGCCTTCCACTTTGCCTCCTATTGATTCAATAAATCGAGCTCCGCCAAATCCGTGAAGTTATATTTATGCCTTCTGCGTTTCTTCCTTTCCCTGAGAACTGCACAGGCGCAAATCCAGCGACAGGCTTTGCAGTTCCTTGACCAAAACGTTGAACGATTCCGGCACGCCCGGCTCAATGACGTTCTCGCCCTTGATGATGGCCTCGTAAATGCGCGTGCGGCCGTGAACGTCGTCGCTCTTGACGGTTAAAATCTCCTGCAGGGCGTAAGCCGCGGAATACGCCTCCAGCGCCCAGACTTCCATTTCTCCGAAGCGCTGGCCGCCGTACTGGGCCTTGCCGCCGAGCGGCTGCTGCGTAACCAGCGAATAAGGTCCGACCGCCCGGGCGTGGATCTTGTCGCTGACCAGATGGTGCAACTTAAGCATGTTGATCACGCCCACCGTGACCGGCTGTTCGAAGACGACGCCCGTCTGGCCGTCGCGCAGCCTGGTCTTGCCGTTTTCCGGCAGACCGGCCTCTTTCAGCTTGGCGCGGATTTCGTTTTCGGAAACGCCGTCAAAAATCGGCGTAACGACGTGCAGGCCCAGGGCCTTGCAAACCCACCCGAGCTGGGTCTCGTAAAGCTGGCCGACGTTCATGCGCGAAGGAACGCCCAGCGGATTGAGCACCATGTCGACCGGCGTGCCGTCCGGAAGGAACGGCATGTCCTCGTCCTTGACAATGCGCGCGATGACGCCCTTGTTGCCGTGCCGGCCGGCCATCTTGTCGCCGACCTCCAGGCGCTTCTTGCTGGCGACGTAGACGCGCACCTGCTTGACAATCCCCTCCTCCACGTCGTCGCCGCTGGAAATGCGGTGCAGGGCATTTTCACGCTCCATTTCCATTTCGGCGAAACGGTTCTTATGCTCGTTGATGATTCCCTGGATGCGGACCTGGATCGGGCTGGGATCGATTTCGATGTGCTCCCAGCATGACGAGAGTTTGCGCAGCAAAAACTTGGTGATCTTGCGATTGGCCGGGATGATGATCTCGCCGGTTTCGGCGTTGACCACGTCGAGCGGAATCTTTTCTCCCAGCAGCACGTTGCTCAAGGCCTCGGTAAGGACTTCCAGCACGTTCTGCTTCTTGTCCTTGTATTCGTCCTCGATCTGCCGCATCTGCTGGCGGCGGGCCTTGGCGGTCATTTTTTCGCGAGTCGGGCTCTGCTGGGCCGAAGCGCGCACTTCCATTACGATTCCCGATGTGCCGCTCGGCACGCGCAGGGAAGTATCGCGCACGTCCGCGGCCTTCTCCCCGAATATGGCGCGCAACAGTCTTTCCTCGGGAGCGAGTTCCGTTTCGCTCTTGGGCGTGACCTTGCCCACGAGTATGTCTCCGGGCTTGACGCGGGCGCCGATGCGGATCACGCCGTCCGGACCAAGATCGCGCAAGGCTTCCTCGCCGACGTTCGGAATGTCGCGGGTTATTTCCTCCGGCCCCAGCTTCGTGTCGCGGGCATTGACCTCGAACTTTTCGACGTGCACGGACGTGAAGTAGTCCTCGCGCACGAGGCGCTCGCTGACCAGAATGGCGTCCTCAAAATTGTATCCGTTCCACGGCATGAAGGCCACCAGGACGTTGCGGCCCAGAGCCAGTTCGCCCTGGTCGGTGCAGGGGCCGTCGGCCAGCACCATGCCCTTGTTCACGCGCTGGCCGACTTTGACGATCGGTTTCTGATTGATGCAGGTGCCGGCATTGGAACGCATGAACTTGCGCAGTTCGTATTCCTGCGCCTCGACCCACTGTTTCGATCCTTTTTTGGGAAGCTTGCCGTCGGGGCTTATCACGATCTTGTCCGCCGAGACATAGGCCACCTTGCCGGCCGCCGTGGCGGTCACCATGACGCGCGAATCGAGCGCCACGCGCCTCTCGAGGCCGGTGGAAATGTAGGCGCGCTCGTTGCGCAGCAACGGCACGGCCTGGCGCATCATGTTTGATCCCATGAGCGCGCGGTTGGCGTCGTCATGTTCCAGGAAGGGAATCAAACCGGCCGCGACGCTGACGATCTGCTTCGGGGAAGCGTCCATGTACTGAACGGAATCCTTGCTCTTTTCCAGGAATTCGCCGCGGTGATGGACGGAAACGCTGTCATCGAGCAAGCGCCCCTTTTCGTCGACGCGGACATTGGCCTGCGCGATGACGAAATTTTCCTCCTGGTCGGCGGTCAAATAATCGATCTCGCTCGTAACGCGGCCGTCGACCACTTTCACATAGGGAGTTTCGATAAACCCGAACTCGTTGATGCGCGCATAAGTGCTCAACGAGGATATCAGGCCGATGTTCGGACCCTCCGGCGTTTCAATGGGGCAGATGCGTCCGTAATGGCTGGTATGCACGTCGCGGACTTCAAACCCCGCCCGCTCGCGGCTCAAGCCGCCGGGGCCGAGCGCGCTCATGCGGCGTTTATGGGTCAATTCTGAGAGGGGGTTGGTCTGGTCCATGAACTGGCTCAACTGGCTGCGGGCGAAGAAATCCTGGACCGAGGCCGAAAGCGACTTGGAATTGATCAGCCTTTGCGGCGTGGGTTTTTCAACTGCCGTGTCAATATACATGATGCGCTCGCGCAAGGTCCGTTGCGCGCGCGCCAGCCCCAGGCGGCACTGATTTTCCAGCAACTCGCCCACGATCCTCAGACGCCGGCTTCCAAGGTGGTCGATGTCGTCGATCACGCCGTTGCCGAGGGAAAGATTGATGAGATAACGGATCGCCTCCACCATATCCTCGTTGTCGATGGAGCGCAGGTTCTTTTTCTCGTTCAGCTTCAGCTTCTGGTTGATTTTGTACCTGCCCACCCGGCCGAGATCGAAGCGGCGCGGATCAAAGAAAAGATTTTTCAGCATCTGGCGGGCGCCGTTCACCGTCGGCGGATCGCCCGGCCTGAGCTTGAGAAAAATTTCCTTCAGGGCCTCCTCCTCGGAATTGGCGCTGTCCTTCTGCACGTTGCGGAGGAATATGCCCTCGTCCCAGGCGGTATCAATCACGTCGATCTTTTCCATCTTGGCGCTTTTGATCTGCTTCAGGAGCGTGCGCGTGACATGGTCGTAACGCCGCCCCAGAATGGTCTGGGAGCCGACGTCGATGACGTCGTCCTTCAGGACAAGATATTTCAACTTCTCGTCGGGCAGTTCGTCGTCAACTCCTATTTTCTCGCAGCGGTAATAAAGCTTCAACAATTCGTCGTTGGTGCCGTAGCCTATCGCCCGCAGAAAAGTGGAGGCCAGGAATTTCCTGCGGCGATGCTGCCGGTCAAGATAAATATAAATTATGTGGTTGGTGTCAAACTGCACTTCTACCCAGGAACCGTGGTCGGGTATCAAACGGAAGGAGAAGATGGAGCTGCCGTTGGTGTGGATCGACCTCTCGAAGCAGATTCCCGGCGAACGATGCAACTGGCTCACCACGGCGCGCTCCGCGCCGTTGACCACAAAGCTGCCGCTTTCGGTGCTGATCGGAATCTCGCCCATATAGACGACTTCCTCGCAGACTTCGTCTCCGTTTTTCAGGCGGAACTTGACGTTAAGCGAGGAGGCATAGGTTTCGCCGTCCTTCAGACATTGGTCGGGCGACTTTTTCGGGGGCGAAAATTCGTAGCTCACAAAATCAAGCACGCACCGGCCGTCGTAGCTTTCAATGGGAAAGACTTCCCTGAAAACCGCCTGCAATCCGATCTCCTTGCGCTTGTTCGGCGCCACGTCGAACTGCAGAAAATCGCGATAGGAACGTTTTTGCAGGTCAATCAGATCCGGAGGTTCGATCACATCCTTGAGCTTTCCGAAATTTATTGGTTCTGCCATGTAACTCCCTTGGTGGCAAAAACGTTAGGAAATTCACCGCCGATTACACGGATTGCACGGATAAAAACAAACGATTACTCCGCCCGCGAGCCTGACATCTCCCCCGCGGGAAAGCCCGGTCAATATCACCGATATCCGTGTAATCCGTGGTTATGTGCCTTACTTGATTTCAACCTTCGCGCCGGCCGCTTCAAGCTTTTCCTTCATCTTGGCGGCGTCTTCCTTGGATACTCCCTCTTTGACCGTCTTGGGAGCGCCTTCCACCAGATCCTTGGATTCCTTGAGCCCGAGCCCGAGGATGGCGCGCACTTCCTTGATCACGGCTATTTTATTGGCGCCAGCGTTGGCGAGGACAACCGTAAATTCCGTCTTGGCTTCCTGCGCTCCGCCGGCAGCTCCGGCACCGGCAGCCATGGGCATGGCCATCATGGGCGCGGCGGCGGAAACGCCGAAACGCTGTTCCAACGCCTTCACCAGTTGGGAAAGCTCCAGTACGCTGATGGTTTCCACCCAGTCGAGGAATTCCTTCATCTTCCCTTCCGCTTTTACCTCGGCCGCAGCCGGTTTTGCTTCCGTTTGTTCCGCTTTTGCTTCGTCCGTCATCGTTAATCTCCTTCCTTACTTGCCTGACTTGCCTTTCAATTCCTGAATGGCCTGCAGGACATAAACTAGTCCCGCCAGTTTCTTGTGCATAACCGTCGCCAAACTGCTCATGGGAGAGGCCAGGGCGCTTGCCAGCATCGCAAGCAGCGCCGCGCGCGAAGGCAGCCTGACCAACTCTCCGAATTCGCCCGCCGAAAAACGGCGTCCGTCCAGAAAACCGAAAAGAAGCGAGGTAACGTTGTGTTCCTTGCTGAAGTCGGCCAGCGTCTTGGCCACCACAATGCCGTCGCCCTTGCCGAACACAATGGCCAGCGGCATGTTGAGTTCATCTTCCATTTTAAAGCCCGGCAGGCCGGCGGAGGCCTTTTTCAGGAAGCTGTTCTTGACCACATGAAATTCAGCCTTTTTTTTCGCCAGGCGTTTGCGCAATTCCTTTACCTGGGCGACCTTTATCCCCTTGTAATTTGTCAGGATAAGAAAATCCGCTGCGGTAAGTTGCGAGCGAATTTCGTTTACAATTGCTGTTTTTTCCGGTCTCATGTTTCCTCTCTATTCAGCCGCCGCCTCGCGAACCTGGATCGGCAAACCCACGCCCATCGTCGAGCTGACCACGCAACGTTTGATGAAAATTCCCTTGGCAGCCACCGGCCGCGCTGCGGCGACGGCATCGATGACGGTCTGGGCGTTTTCAACCAGTTTCGCCGCGTCAAAAGAGCGCTTTCCAAACGGAACCATCACGTTTCCGTGCCGGTCCATGCGAAATTCCACCCGACCGGCCTTGCATTGCTTTACCGCCGCGGCCACGTCGTCCGTAACCGTGCCGGTTTTGGGGTTCGGCATCAAACCTTTCGGGCCCAGAAACTTACCGAGCTTGCGCACTTCCTTCATGGCATCGGAGGTTGCCACGGCCACGTCAAAATCCAGCCAGCCGCCCTGAACCTTCGATATCACATCCTCGAAGCCGACCGTGTCCGCGCCAGCAGCCTTGGCGGCCTCGGCCGCGGAGCCGGCCGCGAACACCAGCACGCGCACTTTTTTGCCGGTGCCGTGCGGCAGTGATACGGTGCCGCGCACGGTGAGTTCCGATTTCGTATAATCTATGCCCAGCCGGAAAGCGAGATCGAGCGTTTCGTCGAACTTCGCGGCCGGGTTGGCCTTTATAAAATCAATCGCCTCAGCCAGCGTGTATTGTTTGCGCTCGACCTTCTCGCTCAAGCTGCGGTATTTTTTTCCGTGTTTTCTCATGTCTTTTTCAAAGCCTTTTTTTCAGTCCTCAGCCTTTCAGCCTTGGGCCGTTCCGGTCATTTCTTCGCCTCTTTCCCAGGCTCGCCGGCCGGCTGGGGCGCCGGCGCCTCAAGCTTTTCAACGACCTCCACGCCCATGCTGCGCGCGGTTCCCTCAATCTGCTTTGCGGCCTGCTTCTCGTTGTTCGTGTTTAAATCCTGCAATTTCGTCTTTACAATGTCCAAGATCTGGGCCTTCGTGATTTTGCCGACCTTGTCGCGGTTCGGCACACCGGAACCCTTTGCCAGACCGGCCGCCTGCTTGATCAGGATGGCCGCGGGCGGACTTTTGGTTATGAAGGAAAACGACTTATCCTGGTAAACGGTGATGACCACCGGCAGAATCATTCCGGCCTTGGATTGAGTGGCGGCGTTAAACTCCTTGCAAAACCCCATGATGTTCACGCCCTGTTGTCCAAGCGCCGGCCCGACCGGCGGCGCAGGATTGGCCTGTCCCGCGGGAATCTGCAACTTTATCACCGCTGTTATTTTCTTCGCCATTTTCTCCTCGCCTTACAATTTTAGATTGCCGATTTTGGATTTTGGATTCAAATCAAAAATCTAAAATCAAAAATCGAAAATTCCTCAGACCCGTTCCACCTGCCAGTATTCCAATTCCACCGGCGCGGTTCTTCCGAAAATCGACACTTGCACCTTCAGCTTGCCCTTCTCCGGATCAACTTCCTCTATGATGCCGTTAAAGTTGAGGAAAGGCCCGTCCGTGATCTTGACGGTTTCGCCCGGCTCAAAGACCACCTTCGGCTTGACCTTTTCCTTTTTGTCCTCGATCTGATACAGGATCGAATCCACTTCGTTCGGCCGCAAGGGCGCCGGCCTGGATCCGCCTATGAAACCTATCACGCCGGGCGTGTCGTTGACAAAATACCACGATTTTTCGTTCAGTTTGCCGTTATCCTGGTAAAGGGCGATCTGAATCAGGACATACCCGGGATAAAACATGCGCGTGATGGTGCTCTTTTTTCCTTTTTTAACCTCGGAGACCTTTTCGGACGGAATGGTCACTTCGCCGACCAGATCGCCCATTTCCTCCAGTTTGATCCTGCGCAGCAGACTATCCCTGACCTTGTTTTCCTTCCCGGTCAGCGTATGAATGACAAACCATTGTTTTTCCATTTTTTCCCCGAAGCGGCCGCGCGCAAACTTTAGTCAGGATTTCAGCAACTCACCACTGATTACACGGATGGCACGGATATTTAAAACCAAAAAAAACCGACTTTATCAGTGTTATCCGTGTAATCCGTGGTATGCTTAAAATTCCTATTCAAATAATCAATTTCAACACACGCAACAAGACCAAATCGCAAGCACCGACAAACACCGCCAGCATCACCACGGAAACAACGACCACCACCGTTGACTCCAACAACTCGGAACGGGTCGGCCAGGCGGATTTTTTCAACTCCACCCCGACATCAACGATAAAATTCGCGATTTTGTCGCTTATTTCGACGATTTTCATCTGCCGGATAAAATATTTAGTTTCCTTCGGTAGGACGAAATCTCCGCCTGCCATCCGCCAGCCGACGGACAGCCCTTTCGGGCAGGCCAGGGGGGACTCGAACCCTCAACACCCGGTTTTGGAGACCGGTACTCTGCCAATTGAGCTACTGGCCTATTTATTTTGCGTTCACACCGCGTCAACGCGTTTCACGATGGACGGTATGTTTTCGCTCAAACCGGCAATATTTTTTTATTTCCAACCTGTCAGGTGTTTTCTTTTTATCCTTGGTGGACGTATAATTACGCCGCTTGCATTCACTACAGGCCAGTGTGATAATTTCTCTCGGCATGTTTGTTACGCGATAATTTCGGTTACCTGTCCTGCGCCAACGGTGCGTCCGCCCTCACGAATGGCGAACCTGACGCCTTTTTCCATGGCAATGGGAGCGATCAATTTCACTTCGACCTCGATGTTATCTCCAGGCATCACCATTTCGACCTTGGCCGGCAGGGTCACTTCTCCGGTCACATCGGTGGTGCGGAAATAAAACTGCGGCCGGTACCCCTTGAAGAAGGCCGTGTGCCGTCCGCCCTCTTCCTTGGTCAGCACATAAACCTGGCCTTTAAAATTGGTGTGCGGAGTGATCGAGCCGGGCTTGGCGAGAACCTGTCCGCGCTGCACGTCTTCCTTCTTGGTGCTGCGCAGCAGGCAGCCGACGTTGTCGCCGGCCTGGCCCTGGTCGAGCAGTTTGCGGAACATTTCAACGCCGGTCACGACCGTCTTCTGCGTGTCGCGCAACCCGACGATTTCAACTTCATCGGCAACTTTTATGATGCCGCGCTCGATCCTGCCCGTAACCACGGTGCCGCGTCCCTCGATGGAAAACACGTCCTCGATCGGCATCAGGAAGGCCTGGTCGACAATGCGGACCGGCTCCGGAATATAAGTGTCCAGCGCGTTCAAAAGATCCGCGATGCACTTGGCGTCAGGATCATCCGGCTTGCTGGCGTTGACGGCCTTGATTGAACTTCCCCTGATCACGGGGATCTTGTCGCCGGGGAACTGATAGCTGCTCAGCAGGTCGCGGATTTCAACCTCCACGAGGTCTAGCAATTCCGGGTCGTCCACCATGTCGATCTTGTTCATGAAAACGACGATTGAGGGCACGCCCACCTGGCGGGCCAGCAGAATATGCTCGCGCGTCTGCGGCATGATGCTGTCCACCGCGCTGACCACCAGAATGGCGCCGTCCATCTGGGCCGCGCCGGTGATCATGTTCTTGACATAGTCGGCGTGACCGGGACAGTCGACGTGGGCATAATGGCGCTTATCGGTTGAATACTCGACATGCGAAGTGGCAATGGTGAGAATCTTGGTCGGGTCCCGGCGTCCCTGAGACTCCGAAGCCTTGGCCACCTGGTCGTACGAAACATAATCGCACAATCCCTTGAGCGACTGAATCTTGGTGATGGCCGCGGTCAAGGTGGTCTTGCCGTGGTCAACGTGACCGATGGTGCCTACATTAACATGCGGCTTTGTTCGTTCAAATTTACCCTTAGCCATAACATCTCCTCCTTAATCTCTACGCGCGCTCCTTATTCCAAGCCCTGCAGTAATGCGCAACACATACTTCAGGACACAAGCCCACGAACGGAATCGAACCGTTGACCTCATCCTTACCAAGGATGTGCTCTGCCGACTGAGCTACGTGGGCAACAGTCTTGTTCCCAGCCCCACATCCCGGCAAAAAAAACAAAAAACACCTGTCCTTATTCTCAATGCGCATAAAAGCATCAGAATCAGGTTTTGAGGCGTTTTGCGTAACAGACAGCGCGCCTTACCCGCGCGCTCAAATAAAAAGACAAATATCTCTACTACAAAGCAAAAAAATGTCAACAATTATTTTAAATTATTTTTTGCTTTAAACGGCGCGGCGGAATTTGTTTAATCAGTTTCCGGCAACGGTTTATATATTTCCATGAAAGCGCTGATTCAAAGGGTAAAAAAAGCCCGCGTGAGCGTCGACGGCCAAACGGCCGGCGAGATAGGACCGGGCTTCGTCGTTCTTATCGGCGTCAGGCGGGGCGATGCCGAGGCCGACGCCGAATATCTGGCCGAAAAAACATCCGCCCTCAGGATTTTTCCGGACGAACAGGATAAAATGAACCGGTCGATAATCGAAGCGCAAGGCTCGGCCCTGGTAATATCGCAATTCACCCTGCACGCCGACACGCGCAAGGGCAACCGGCCCAGCTTCATCATGGCCGCCCCGGCCGAGGACGCCAAAAGATTGTACGAATATTACCAGGAATGTTTGCGGCGCGCGCTTGGTCCGGATAAGGTCGCCGGCGGAATTTTCCAGGCAAAAATGCTGGTCGAAATTTTCAACGACGGCCCGGTCACGATCGAGCTGCGAAGCAGGAATGAAGACAAGCCGCAGGGTTAGGCTGACAAAACCAATCGTTATGTCATCCTGAGCAACGCGAAGGATCTCATCAGGGTGCAACTGTCGAACGAGATTCCTCGCTACGCTCGGAATGACAGTCGATAAGTTTAATTCCCTGACCGTTTTTTTTACCTACTCCCCCAGATTCCCCAATCTATCATCCGGCAGCGGCAGATTGTCGATCAGGCGGGTCTTGCCGATGCGCACGGCCAGCGCAATGAGACAATCTTCCCCTTTTATCTCATCAAGCGGCTTAAGATTATTCCTTGCGACAATCTCGACGTAATCGATCGCTTCAGGTTTCCCGCTTTCAATTATTTCCCGCATGGCCCCTTTCAGCGCCGCGCAATCGCGCTCGCCGGAACGATATATTTTCCTCGCCTTTCTCAAAGCAAGGCTGAGGCAGACCGCCCGCCGCCGTTCATCAGGACTGAGATAGGAATTTCTTGAACTCATGGCCAGACCGTCTCTTTCCCGAACGATCGGCGCAATGATCATCCTGACGGGAAAATTAAGAGCGCAAATCATGCGTTGAATCAAGATTGCCTGCTGCGCGTCCTTTTGGCCGAACACCGCCGCATCGGGCAAAACGATATTGAACAGCTTCGCCACCACGGTCAGAACGCCGCGAAAATGGCCCGGCCTGAATTTTCCGCAAAGTTGTTTCGAGAGTTCGCCTTCATCGACGAACAACGCGCTTTGCCCGGGATACATTTCCGCCGCCGCGGGATTGAAAATAACGTCAACGCCGCTCTTGCGGCACAATTCGGCGTCGCGCTCCATGTCGCGCGGATATTTTTCAAAATCCTCCCGCGGGCCGAACTGGAGCGGATTGACGAAAATGCTGACCACGACCGCGTCAGCCTCGCGCCGCGCCAGTTTTGCCAGCGACATGTGCCCCTCGTGCAAAGCCCCCATGGTCGGCACGAACCCGATTTTTTTCCCATCGCGCCGCCACGCCAGCGCCGCCTGTTGCATTATTTCCAGGGAATTGATGACTTGCATTTCTGTTTCAGTAGCAATGTTCCTTTGCCGGAAACTTTTTAGCCTCAACATCTCGCTTAAACCCGGCCACGGCGCCCTTTATCTGCGCCGTCAAATCCGCATAGCGTTTCACGAATTTGGGCGAGACATTGGAGGTAAACCCGAGCATGTCGTGGGTTACAAGGATCTGGCCGTCGCATTGCGGGCCTGCCCCTATCCCGATGGTCGGGACATGCAATTCTGAAGTTATTTTTTTGGCGGCCTCAGGCGGCATGCATTCCAGGACAATGGAAAATACTCCGGCCTTTTCCAATGCCTTGGCATCCTTGATCAATTGCCTGACTTCAACCGCGCGTTTCCCGGCAATCTTGTAGCCGCCGAGCGCGCGTATGCTTTGCGGGGTAAGGCCGATATGCCCCATCACGGGAATGCCGTTTTCAACCAGCGCCCTGACGGTCCCGGCCCGCAATGACCCGCCTTCGATTTTGACCGCGCCTGCGCCGGCCGACTTGACGAAACGGCCTGCATTTTCCAGGGCTTGCTGAACGGAAACATGATACGAAAGAAACGGCATGTCTGCGACCACCAGCGCGGATTTCACGCCCCGCGCCACGGCCGCCGTGTGATGCAGCATTTCCTCCATCGTGACCGGCAGGGTATTTTCGTATCCGAGCACTACCATGCCAAGCGTGTCGCCCACCAGTATCAAAGGAATGCCGCTCTCATCGATAATCTTTGCGGTCAAATAATCATAAGACGTCAGACAGGCAAAAGGTTGCCCGCCTTTCAAGGCCCTGATCTTCGGCGCTGTCCATTTTTTTACGGGATCCATAGCAAACCAGCAAATAAGATAGCGGATAGCGTTTTGCGTATAGGCATTCTATAACCTGAATTTTGCGCCGAAACGGCGTAAAATTCAGGTATCAACTCAACGCTATCCGCTCTACGCTGTTTCTGCTTACCATTCCTTTTTAAACAATTTTATCTTATGCTTATCCGAAAGGTCTTTCAAGACTTCACGCACCGGCGCAGACTGTCCCGGCACAACAAGATCCGGACGAACGTCGTTCAAGGGCTGAACCACGAACCTTCTTTGGGCCCAGCGCGGATGCGGAACAACCAGGGCCTCATCCCGGAAACACGCGTCGCCGGCATAAATGATGTCGATATCGATCAAACGCGGAGCGTTTAACTGATGAATGGGGTCCCGCCCAATTTCGCGTTCGATCGATTTGAATCGCTTTGCCAGGGCCGGCGCCGGCAATGCCGATTCGACAATAAGCACGGCGTTGAGAAAATACCATTCGCGGTTATACGGCGCCACGCCGACCGGCTCGGTCTCATAAATCTGCGACTGGCCGGCCAGGGATATCCCTTTTGTCGCAAGAATGCGCGCCTTGGCCTCCTTCAAGTTCAAAAGACGGTCGCCGAGATTGCTCCCCAGACTTAATCCGATTTCCATGTTCATTTCAGTCCCAGCACGTCCCGCATGTCATAAAATCCGGGCGACTGTTTGGCGATCCATTGCGCGGCGCGCAGGGCGCCCATGGCAAAGCTGTCCCGGCTTGAGGCGCGATGGGTCAACTCCAGGCGTTCGCCTTCCGTGGCAAAAATAATCGTGTGGTCGCCCACCACGTCGCCGGCGCGGACGGCGTGAATGCCGATCTGGCCGGCCCTGCGTTCGCCGATATTGCCTTGCCTGCCGTAAACCGCCGCATTATCGAGGCTGACTCCGCGCGCCGCTGCAATGGTTTCGGCCAAACGCAAGGCCGTCCCGCTTGGGGCGTCTTTCTTGCGGCTGTGATGCGTCTCGACGATCTCCACGTCATAATCGGCAAGTTTTTTTGCAAATTGTCCGACCGCGGCGTTAAGAATGTTCACCCCCAGGCTCATGTTGGGCGACCACAAAACCGCCGTCTGGAGCGTCGCCTTCTTGAGCAACGCATGTTCATCCTTGCTCAGACCGGTTATCCCGATAACGATCGGCTTTTTCAATTCGGCGGACAACTGCGCGTGCTTGACCGAGGAAGAGGGAAAGCTGAAATCAATCAACACCTCCGCCCTGGACGCTCCTTCACGGTCATTATCGGAAATCGACACGCCGATATCCATGGTGCCAGCCACAATTCCGGCATCCTTGCCAAGCAAGGGACATTGCGGCGACTCAACTGCCGCGACAATCTTAAGGTCGCTCAAATGCCGGCAACATCTTATAACGGCTTGCCCCATCCTGCCGGCCGCGCCGAAAATTGCGATTTTGATCATTTATCCTCCAAGTTGCGGTTTCGGCCTGAAATTATCTGTTCAGGGAAAACGTGTCAATAGCAAGTTCGGCAAGCCGATCTTTATCTCCGGCTGATTCGCCTGTCAGCGTAAGCGCTTGATTTTCATGGGCGTTGCCAGCAGGGTTGTTTCCAGAGAACCGCAGATTGACGAATAATGAACCGCAGAATATCGAAGTTCTGAACTTCGGCGTTCGATATTCGCTATTCGATGTTCTGCGGTTTTCTGTAACCAT
>Ga0074199_1001340_pt1 | contig 22524 bp, 32 predicted proteins | sample EPASupsiteSAE347_FD_64528 | JGI IMG/M metagenome (GOLD analysis project Ga0074199, IMG submission 64528) | Bioremediated contaminated groundwater from EPA Superfund site, New Mexico - Sample SAE3-47 | ecosystem: Environmental > Aquatic > Deep subsurface > Groundwater > Contaminated ... | reverse complement strand
ATGACTTTTTTATCAATTTAGTGCAATTTTTTCTATAAAGATTATTCTCTAGTAAGTTGCGCACCCTCCGCGTCGCGGGCCGAGGGCTTATTTTTTGTATGGTGTTTTTTCGGCTAATACTATTGACAAATTTTATATTTGGCGTAGAGTTTATAGGTACACTATACGTTGCGTTTGCACCTTGCTTTGACACCTAGCGGTATACAGCTACTCGCCGCCTTCCTACGGGAAGGCATTCTTCAACAAGGAGGTTTGCCCTATCAAGCCGGTTTAGAGGACGTGCTTACCGGTCCTACAACACGGTAGGTATCCACAGTGGTGGGTATCGGGGGCTTGTCCGGCGTTCACGCTGGATCGTACTGAACTGTTCGAAAATCGCTAGCTGTCTCATGAAGAAAATGGTCGACTACGTCGATCTGGCGCGAACAGCGCAACGCCTAGGGGGTTCGCCCTCTTCCAGGCTGATTGCCACACGTTCGCGCCTCGGGCCCGGGCTGCACTACCCGCCGACACTCGTTGTCGTCGTCACGTGCTCCCGGGCCCCCTTTTTTTGTTTAAAATTATTTGCCCGCAAGGGCTTGACAGAATATGTATTTAGTGTATAATAATATATCTGACCATATTGGTCATCTGTTCCTTTGCTAACACCACAGCTCTATGGCGAGCTCATCGCTGAAAAACAGCAGTCATCCTATCTAGGGTGGCAAAGAGATTCGCCTTATCAGCTGTTGCGCTGTTTGGCCGCGGGGACGACCGTTCCTGCGCCCCCGGGGGTTCTTCCACCTGAGTCGTGCGTCATCGCCCGACTGCACACTAGAGGTGGCCCCCGGGCTTTTCTTTTTATTTTAAAACTATTGACAACATTTCGTTTTTTATATAAAATAGATAATTGTGTAAAAACACTTGGTACTTTGTCACTAGAGGCTACAAATCAGACGCCATGTCTGGTAATCATAGACTTAGATTGAGCAATTGGATTTTCTCGCCCAGATTTTCTCGCCCAGAAAGGGGTGGTTTGCGGTAGATGTATCGGGGAGATCGCATCCCCACATCATTCATCTCAATTGCATCTTTGCCAAGCATCATCTGTGGGCGATCATTTTCGGAGGGAGAACAGACATGAGACGTCGCAATGCCTTGATCATCCTGGTCATCCTGATCAGCGGGTTCGTCATCATCGGTTGCAATGGCAAGACGGGCAGCATCACCACGCCGCCGGCAAGCACGCCGACGATTTCCGTCGTCGATCAGGCCAACCTGGCCAACCAGAGCGGCGGCTTCAATGCCGTCATGAAGCTGGCGGTGGCGGTCGAGATCAAGACCGACAGTCCCACCTGGGACGGAGTGCAGAACGTTCTGAAGACGATCGAGGCGGACAGCCTCTTCGTCTCCAAGAGCGCCGCTTACGGTTACGGCGGTGGCTACTGGGCCGTCAACGTTTTCACCAAGGTGCACCCTGGTGGATTGGCTCGCGGCTACCACCTGCCTTTCAACGTCGTTACTGGCGATCCGGCCGGCTGGACCCTCGTGAGCGCCAGCCTCGGTACCGTCTACAGCTACGAGCCCGGGTATCCCTGGGGCTATGCGGGCATTTCGGGTGGAGTGCCGTACAGTGATCACGCCAAGCTGGGGGACACTTACCCCGTGTGGCAGACTGACGGCCAGTACGCTGTTCACGTCGTGCGGTGCAATACCGCGTTTTTGAGGAAATCCCCAGGCTTCACGGTGTCATGGGACGACGCCAACGTCGACGTCCGTGACGTCGACAACAACCCCATCACCAACTTCGTGCTGATCGACTAGCCTCATCGGCGCCCTGATGGGTGCCGCTCTCGTCCCCGGTGGGGTCCATCTGATCGTGCTACTCGCCCAAGCACTAAGATGGATCCCCCGGGGGCCTTTTTTATATAAAATCCTTGACTAAAATATTTTTTTATGCTATTTTAATGTAGCATTTTTATCGGCTAATGGCGTATTGCTCATAGCTTATAGCTGATATTTTGCGTGAAGAAAAGTGGTTAACATATGTTTAGATTTGAAAATCTAGATATTTGGAAGTTAGCTGTTAGTTATTGTAATGAAATTTATAAAATAACAGCTAAGTTTCCCTCAGATGAATTATTTGGTTTATCTAGCCAGCTAAAAAGAGCAGTAGTATCAATTTCTGCTAATATTGCCGAAGGCTCTGGTAGTGATAATAATAAGGAATTCAGAGTTTTTTTAAATTACGCTATTAGATCAAATGTAGAAGTAATATCAGAGTTATTTATAGCTCGTAATAGAGGGTTTATATCCAATACAGAATTTGATTTATTATATAAAAACGGAGAAATATTAATTAAAAAAATAACAGCATTTAAAAATAGCTTATAGCGTGTAGCGAATGGCATATAGCCATAAGCTATGAACTATCGGCTGTGTGCTATTAGCCATAAGCAAAACTATGCCTACAGTTAATCAATTGATTAAGAAACCAAGAAGCAAACAAGGTAGAAAGAGTACTACCCCAGCTTTGAAGACGGTTTTAAATAATTTGCGCCGGAGAAAGACCGAATTGCCAAAAGGTGCTCCTTTTAAGCGTGGGGTTTGCCTAAAAGTGACTACCACTACGCCTAAAAAACCAAACTCAGCTTTGCGTAAAATCGCCAGAGTCCGTTTGTCCAATGGTATGGAAGTAACCGCCTATATTCCTGGTGAAGGCCATAATTTGCAAGAGCACAGCATCGTGATGATCAGAGGTGGCAGAGTCAAAGATCTGCCTGGCGTCCGCTATCATATTGTCCGGGGTGTCTTTGATACTCAAGGCGTAGCCAAACGCAAACAAGGCCGTTCACTCTATGGCGCTAAGAAAGATAAATCAGCCGTTAAATAATTTTTTATATGAGAGGTAAAAAACAATCACCCAAAAGAGACATCAAGCCCGATCCAAAATTTAATCGTGTTGATATTGCTAAGCTTATCAACAAGATTATGGAGCGTGGCAAAAAAACCGTAGCCCAAAAAGTAGTCTATGGCGCTTTTGAACATATTTCTAATAAAACCAAGCAAGATCCGTTAGAAGTTTATGATGCGGCTATGCGCAATGTATCGCCAAATTTGGAAGTCAAAGGTAAAAGAATCGGCGGCGCTAATTATCAGGTACCAGTTGTTGTGGTTGGTGATAGAAAAGTTACCTTGGCTCATCGCTGGTTGATAGAAGCGGCCAAAGTTCGCAAAGGCGCGGCTATGGCAACCAAGCTCGGCGATGAATTATTGGCCGCCGCTAATAGTGAGGGTACAGCCATGAAAAAGCGGGAAGATGTCCAGAAAATGGCCGAATCCAACAAGGCTTTTGCTCATTTTGCTTAATGGCTTATAGCTAATAGCATATAGCTAATGGTTAACGGTCATTAGCTTTTATGATTATGTTTATCATTAAGAATTAGGCTTGCGGTTTATACAATAAGCTATACGCCATAAGCCATACGCATAAATATGCCTAGGACACATCCTTTAGAAAAAGTCAGAAACATTGGTATTATTGCCCACATTGATGCCGGTAAAACCACCGTCACTGAGCGGGTGCTTTTTTATACCGGTAAAAAACATAAGATTGGCGAAGTTCATGAAGGCGCTGCCGAGATGGACTGGATGGAACAGGAAAAAGAGCGGGGCATTACTATTACTTCAGCCGCTACTACTTGTTTTTGGGATTTGCCTGATTGGTTAGGTGGAGAAAAAGCTAATATTAATATTATTGATACTCCAGGCCACGTTGACTTTACGGTAGAAGTAGAGCGCTCACTGCGCGTGCTTGATGGCGGTGTAGTAGTTTTTGACGGTGTGGCTGGTGTAGAGCCGCAATCAGAAACTGTCTGGAGACAGGCTGACAAATATCATGTGCCACGCATTGCCTTTATCAACAAGATGGATAGAATGGGCGCTAATTTTTATTTTGATTTGCAGACTATCCACGAGCGATTGGTCAAACACGCTCATCCCATGCAGCTGCCAATTGGCGCGGCCGAGACTTTTACTGGTATTATTAATTTACTAGAAAGGGAAGCTTGGTATTATTTGGATGAAGATGGCAAGCAATTTGAAAAGAGAGAAGTGCCAGCTGACCTCAAAGACAAAGTAGAGGAGTATAGGGGCAAGCTTATTGAAGCCATTGTTGAAAATGATGAAAAATTGATGGAGAAATATCTCAATGGTGAAGAAATAGATATTATTGAACTCAAAAAAGTTTTGCGCCAAGCTGTGATTCATAACAAAATTGTCCCAGTATTTTGCGGCTCAGCTTTGAAAAACAAAGGCGTACAGTTTTTGCTAGATGGCGTGACTGCTTATTTGCCATCGCCACTAGATATGCCAGCAGTTGAAGGTAAAGATCCTAGTGATGCTGAAAAAATTATTACCATTGCGCCAGAAGATGGCGCTCCTTTCACCGCTTTGGCTTTTAAGGTAGCGACTGATCCTTATGTTGGTAAGCTTACCTTTATGAGAGTCTATGGCGGCACACTGAGTGCTGGTTCTTATGTGGTTAATTGTAATAATGAAAAAAGAGAGAGAATTAGCCGTATTGTCCGAATGCATGCTAATCACCGTGAAGAAGTAACTGAGATTTTTACTGGTGATATTGTAGCTGTGGTTGGTCTAAAAGATACTACTACTGGGCACACTCTGGCTGATCCTAATCGCCCTGTGATTTTGGAGAGCATGGATTTCCCAGAACCAGTTATTCATGTGGCGGTTGAGCCTAAGACCAAAGCTGATCAGGAAAAAATGGGTATGGCTTTGGCTAAGTTGGCTGAGGAAGATCCAACCTTTACTGTCCGCACTGATGAAGAGACTAATCAGACTATTATTGGCGGTATGGGTGAGTTGCATTTGGATATAATTGTGGATAGAATGCGACGTGAGTTTTCTGTAGAGGCCAATGTTGGCGCTCCTCAAGTAGCTTACAAAGAAACTATTACTGCTACAGCTGAGGGTGAAGGTAAATATATCAAACAGTCTGGTGGCCGTGGTCAATATGGCCATTGCTGGTTGAGATTAGAGCCTATGGAAAGAGGCACTGGTTTTGAATTTGATGATGAGATTAAGGGTGGCACTATCCCCAAAGAATATATTCCGGCTATTGAAAAAGGCATCAAAGAAACTTTGGACAATGGCATTTTGGCTGGCTATGAGATTCAAGATGTCAAAGCCATAGTCTATGATGGTAGTTATCATGAGGTTGACTCTTCTGAGGCGGCTTTTAAAGTAGCTGGTTCCATGGCCTTCAAAGAAGCTTTTAGAAAGGCTAAGCCAATTATTTTGGAGCCAGTGATGAAAGTGGAAGTAGTTACTGCTGAACAATATATGGGTGATGTGATTGGTGATTTGAATTCCAAGCGCGGTCAAATCAATGAAATGACTGATAGAGTTGGCGCCAAAGTTATTCACGCCGACGTGCCACTGGGAGAAATGTTTGGTTATGCTACTACACTTAGATCTATGACCCAAGGCCGAGCTAGTTACAACATGGAATTTGCCAAATATAGCCAAGTGCCACAAAACATTGCTGAAGCTATTATGAAGAAAAATTCTTAAAAATATTTTTTAATCAACCCCCGCCGCGTCCGACGCGGCGGGGGTTTTTGTTTGACACAAAAACCCAGCTGCTCGCGAGCGGCTGGGTTTTTATCTCATCTGAGTCCACTAGATCTTGGTAGCCAGCCTTCCGCTCTGAGGAGAGCCTCAGGCCCGAAGGGAGGACTAGTCTAATGGATTCGGATGGGGCGGGGACGGGCAGTACGGTGTTGCACTGCACTCGTCCCCACTGATGCGAGAATTTATTGCGCTTGTTGTTTCGGCTGAATCTCCTGCCAGGTCTGGATGTTGAAGCAGATAGCTACCTCAGCCTGATGTCGGTACTTGAATTTCCCGTGGGCATGGAAAGGCATGGTTTCGAGTGCCTTTCTCTGCTCCGGAGTGCCGCCCAGAAATTCGTAGGCATATTTCCCCTCGTAGTCGGCGGACCACCACCGGCCATCTTTCACTTCACTGATTGTGTAGGAATAGTCGGCGGTAGTACGCTCTTCGAGTACGCGTGACTGCATGTTGTTGCCACAGCCGGCCACCATGACCAGGCCGACGACGAACAGGACTACAGTGATGGCTTTACAGAACTGACGCATTGTCTTCTCATCTTTCTTCTGGGGTAGCTTGCGCTACCTCGTGAACATGTGCGAACCTCATCTGAGTCCACTAGATTTTTGGCAGCCATCGGCCCTGAGGGTCTCAGGCCCGAAGGGAGGCCTTGATCTAATGGATTCGGATGAGGTTTGGGGAGGATTGCACGCGGGCAATCCTCCCCTTGGAAACGTATCGCCCGTTCCCAAGCCCGATAATGGGTGCCACATGTCTTGGCTATTCGTGCCTCGCTGGCTTTTTCACCAAGGCTGTTTAGTTCCCAGTTTTCAGGACTAGTGTTTGCGGGTACGCTTCCCGGGCTCGGTTTGAGCCATCATCATACATCCAAGGATAAATCCCTTTCTTCCGAGAAGATATCTCGGGATTGTGCTGCCGGGCCCCTTGTCGAAATGGGGTGGGCAGCGGCCTGCTGGAAACGGGGCGGCTTCACTCGAGCCACGCTGTTGTGGTGCGGATGGCACCGACTCGGAGTGAAGGCCCCGGGCAGCCGCAGTATGGTGTTTACCCATCCGCGGCTTTAAGGCACTGAAATGGAGGCGATAGGTAGTAATTAACAGGAAAATATTGAGTTAGACCCAATAGAATCCGAGCTAATTACCGGTGTTAGCGCTATTTTTTATTTTAGCGCAATTTTCACCTCCAATTCAGTGCCTTAGCTATTTGGCCGGTTTTAAAGGATTTTTTATTATAATATTGTAGTATAGCATAAAAAAATGTATTTGTCAAGTTATACCCCCACTGTCCTGTCGGACATCTCCCCCTAGATTAGGGGGAGAAAAAGAGGGGGTAAATTTGACAAAACAGCTAATTTGGCATAAAATAGCTCTACTTTAAAGATAAAAATATGGCCAATTATCAAGAGTTAGACAAGGTTTTGGATTTGATTGCCAAAACCGGGGACAAAGCCATTGTGGTGTCTGACCAGCACAAACCCTATGTGATTATGAGTATTGGCGAATATCAGGGTTTGCTTCACAGCGCTAGTTCAGTCAAAGGGCTGACAGAGGATGAGCTTTTAGACAAGATAAACCGTGATATTGCGGTTTGGAAAGCATCACAAGAAGATTTGTCAGGTTATGATTTGGATCAGTTTCAGGTAGATTTGTCTAAAAAGGACAGCAAAATACCGGAAAAAACTCCAGTTAAAGAAACTGTGGTGACTCCTATTGAGGACGAGGATACAAAGTACTATGTTGAGCCTGTTGATTAGAGTTTTGGATTTTTGAGACTTTTTGGCTAATATTAGCTAAAAAATATCAAAAATAAAGACTTGCCTCTAGGGGCTTGCCAAAAAGAAAAAACAGTGCTATAATCTGTGTGTTTTAAAATAATTAATTAGTAATTGAATTTGAGATAGCTGGTTTACAAAGACTCTATAAAACGGGGTCGCTATCAAAGGAGAAAACATAAAAATGGCAGAAGTTTTTAAAAGAGAAAAACCCCACGTTAACGTGGGAACTATTGGTCACGTCGACCACGGCAAGACAACTTTGACTGCCGCCATTTTGAAGGTGTTAAATGCTCATGGTGGCGTTGCCCAACAAAAAGACGTTGATCAGATTGATAATGCTCCAGAAGAGCGCGAGCGCGGTATTACTATCGCCACTGCTCATGTGGAGTATGAAACAGAAAAGCGGCACTATGCCCACGTTGACTGTCCAGGTCATGCTGATTATGTCAAAAACATGATCACTGGCGCAGCTCAGATGGATGGTGCTATCTTAGTGGTGTCAGCCGCTGATGGCCCCATGCCTCAGACCAGAGAACACATTCTTTTGGCTCGTCAGGTAGGTGTGCCTTACATCATAGTTTTCTTAAACAAAATGGATCAAGTTGATGATCCAGAATTAGTGGATTTAGTTGAGGAAGAAATCCGGGACTTACTCAAGAAATATGAGTTCCCTGGTGACAAGACTCCTATTATCCGCGGTACAGCTTTGAAAGCCTTGGAAAATCCAAGTGGGGACGAAGCTAAACCTATAATGGAACTCTTAAAAGCTTTGGATGAATATATCCCAGAGCCAAAGCGTGATACTGAAAAACCACTTTTGATGCCAATTGAAGATATTTTCTCAATTGAAGGTCGCGGTACAGTAGTGACTGGTCGTATTGAAAGAGGTATTATCAAATTAAATGAAGAAGTGGAAATCGTTGGTTTGAAACCAACCATGAAGACAGTAGTGACTGGTATTGAGATGTTCAACAAGCAGTTGGATGAAGGTCGCGCTGGTGATAATGCTGGTCTTTTGTTACGCGGTACCAAGAAAGATGAAGTGATGCGTGGTCAAGTATTAGCCAAGACAGGCAGTATTACCCCACACACTGAATTTGAAGCCAAGGCTTATATCTTGAGCAAAGATGAAGGTGGTCGTCATACTCCATTTTTCAAGGGCTACAAACCACAATTTTATATCCGTACTACTGATGTTACTGGTGAAGTGATTTTACCAGAAGGTACTGAGATGGTTATGCCTGGCGATACTATCAATTTGGTTATCAAGTTGATTGCCCCAGTGGCCTTGGAACAAGAATCCAAGTTTGCTATCCGCGAGGGTGGCCGCACAGTGGGTGCTGGTGTTGTGACCAAAATTATTAAGTAAATATTTTTCCCACTCCCGCCTCGGCGGGGGTGGGATTAGTAGTAATTTTTATAAGCAATTTAACAACTACATTGAAATTCCATGCAAGCTAAAGAAGTTAAAGAGGAAGTACAGTCAAGGATTAGGATCAAGATTAGAGCCTATGATCACAAAATCATTGATCAGTCTACCAAGACCATCATTGAGACGGTTGATCGTACTGGCGCTAAAGTGATTGGGCCGATTCCCTTACCAACGGAGAAAAAGAAATTTACCGTACTCCGGTCTACTTTTGTGCACAAGGATGCTCGTGACCAATACGAGATGCGAATCCACAAGCGTGTCTTGGATATTATCAATCCGACACCACAGACTGTTGACGCTCTGCAGAATTTGAATCTGCCAGCCGGCGTGGATTTAGAAATTAAGATGTAAGCCCTATTGGGCATAAGATTAAAAATATTTTGTTCGATAGTGTAACCCTGATAAGCAGGTAGTGCCTAAAAGACAAAATGTTTTAGAAGGACAAAAATCGTTTAGTAATTAATAATTATTAAGAGGAAGCATTGCTAGATTGTCTAGTGATCACGATTTTGTCCTGAAAATATTTTTTTGAGAATAAAATCGTGATTTTTTTAAATGGCTGATGACTAATAGCGCATGGCCTATAGCCAATAACTATTATTTCATCTATAAATTATACGCCATAAGCCATTAGCTATAAGCAAATATATGTCCAAGTTTATTTTAGGAAGAAAACTGAACATGACCCAAAAGTTCTTGCCTGATGGCAAAGTAGTGCCCGTGACCGCTGTTGAGGCTGGTCCTTGCACTATTGTCCAGTTAAAAGGCGAGAAGGATGGCTATCAAGCTGTCCAGGTGGGTTTTGGTCAGCGCAAAAAAATAGATAAACCTTTGGCAGGGCATTTGAAGGGTCTGCCTAATTTTCGTTATCTGAGAGAATTCCGGGTAGATAATACGAGTGGTCTGGAAAGAGGCAAGGTTTTTGATGTCAGCAGTTTTAAAGTTGGTGATATATTGCAAGTGACAGCTACTTCCAAAGGCAAGGGCTTTCAGGGCGTAGTCAAACGCCATGGTTTTCATGGTTCACCTAAGACTCATGGTCACAAAGATCAATTGCGCATGCCTGGTTCTATTGGTTCTACTGATCCAGCTAGAGTTTTTAAAGGTACACGTATGGCTGGCCGCATGGGTGGTGATACTGTGACTGTCAAAAATTTGGAATTGATTGAGATTGATGCTGAAAATAATTTGCTATATGTCACTGGAGCTGTGCCTGGCGCTAGAAACGCTTTTGTAAGAATTTTAAGTAGCGGCGATATAGTTTTGATGGATAAAGTTGTGGACAAAGCTGAAACCAAGTCAGTTGAGGCCAAAGTTGCCACTCCAGCCGAAGTCAAGGAAGAACCAAAAGTTGAAGTAGTGGAAGCTGAGATTAAAGAGGAGCCAAAGGTTGAAACAGTTGTTGCTGAAACTAAGGCTGAAGAAAAACAAGCATAACGTATATATAAATATATGGCAGATATTAAGATAAAATTATACGATTTGTCGGGCAAAAGCGCCGGTGAAACTGTGCTTGACTCAGCTGTTTTTGGCGTTAAGGTTAAACCAGAGGTGGTTCAGCAAGTAGTCGTTGCCCAGCAAAAGAATTCCCGCGAAGTTATTGCCCATACTAAGGGCCGAGCTGAAGTGCGTGGTGGTGGCCGCAAGCCTTGGAAACAAAAAGGTACTGGCCGGGCCCGTCATGGCTCTATCCGTTCACCTTTGTGGGTTGGCGGTGGCGTGACTTTTGGTCCAACCTCTGATCGTAATTTTGCTGTCAAAATAAACAAAAAGATTAAACAGCAAGCCTTAGTTATGGTCTTAAGTGACAAAGTAGCTAATGATCATCTAATCGCCTTGGTTGATTACAAGTTGCCAGAGGCTAAGACTAAATTACTGAAAAAATCTTTGGATCTTTTGCCAGGTAAAAATAAATCAACTTTGATTGTGACAGCTAGCGCTAAAGATTCCATTGTCTTGGCGGCTAAGAATTTGCCCAAGGTCACGACTATTAATTATGGCAGTTTAAATGTAGTGGATTTATTGAATTATGATTATTTAGTTATTAGTCAAGAGCTACTTAAGAAAGTAAGCGAGCATTATTCATAAAGCTATGAGTATATTTAATAAGAAAAAAACCACTGAAGTAAAAGCTGAAGCTAAGCCAACTGTTGTTGTTAAAGAAGCTAAACCAGCTAAAACTGTGGCAAAACCAGCCGCCACTGAAGTTAAAACCCCCAAGAAGTCTGACAAAAAAAAGCAGGCTATTCATGCTTACCGTGTTTTGCTCAAGCCAGTTATTTCAGAAAAAGCTACCATTGGCGCCTCACTAAACAAATATACTTTTAAAGTCACTTTGGATGCCAATAAAGTAGAAATTAAAAAAGCAATTGAAGAAGTATATAATGTAGTTCCTAAAAGTGTGGCTATTGTCAATCAACGCGGTAAAGATGTCCGTTTTGGCAAACACAGCGGCACTACTAGGCGAGTTAAAAAAGCTGTTATTACTTTGAAGAAGGGTGATAGCATTAAGTTGTATGAAGGTATTTAATAAATATGGCAATTAAAGTATACAAACCAACTACTCCAGCTCGGCGCCGCACCAGTGTAATGGTGAATGAGCTTTTGAGTAAAAAGCGTCCGGCTAAGTCTTTGATTACTATTAAAAAGAAAAACGCTGGTCGCAATAATCAAGGTAAGATTTCAGTAAGACATCAAGGCGGTGGCGCTAAGCGTTTTATACGTTTGGTTGATTTCAAAATGGACAAATACGATATTCCGGCCAAAGTTGAGACGATTGAATATGATCCAAATCGCAATGCCAATATTGCTTTAGTACTCTATGCTGATGGCGAACGTCGTTATGTCCTGGCTCCCGAAGGCTTAAAGGTTGATGATAAGTTTTTGTCTTCTCAAAATAGAATTGAAGCTAAATTAGGTAATCGTTTGACTTTAAAAAATATTCCTACAGGCACAGCTGTATTCAATGTAGAGATGGTGCCTGGCAAAGGCGGACAATTAGCCCGTTCCGCCGGCAATAATTTGATTTTGGCGGCTTTAGACAATGGTCGCGCTCAGCTAAAGATGCCTAGTGGTGAAATTCGCACTGTATCTGAGGACTGTTCAGCTACTATTGGTATATCTAGTAATGCTGAATTTAGGAATGTTCGCGTTGGTAAAGCTGGCCGTAAGAGGCACATGGGCATTAGGCCAAGTGTCCGCGGTAAAGTGATGAACCCAGTAGATCATCCTCATGGCGGCGGTGAAGGTCATAATCCTATTGGTATGAAACATCCTAAGACCTATACTGGCAAGCCAGCTTATGGTGTTAAGACTAGAAAGAGAAAAAAGAGTTCTGATAAATATATTTTATCGCGTCGTAATAAGAGAGGTAACTAATATTATGTCCAGAAGTTTAAAAAAAGGGCCTTTTACTGATCCCAAGCTACTTAAGAAAGTAAGCGGTCTTAGGCCAGAAAATGCCAAAGTAATAAAGACTTGGTCTCGCTCCTCAGTTATTAGTCCAGAGATGGTCGGCTTTACTTTTGGCGTGCACAATGGCCGTGAGCATACCAATGTCTATGTGGTAGAAAATATGGTGGGTCATCGTTTGGGAGAGTTTTCTCCTACCCGCAAATTTGTATCTCATGGCGGTAAGATGGCCAAGACTCAAGCTAAAGAATAAATCAAGTTAATATTTATCAAATATGGTTGAAGCAAAAGCAAAATTGAATCATGTGAGCATTTCCTCCAAGAAAATTCGCTTGGTGGCTGATGCTATCCGTGGCTTGGATGTGGCGGTGGCTTTGCATAGATTGCCAGTAATGTTTAAAAAGTCAGCCCCAGTAGTTGAAAAATTGCTTAAGAGCGCTGTCGCTAATGCTGTCAATAAATATGAAGTCAAGCCTGAAGACTTATTTGTTAAAGCTATTATGGTTGACAAGGCTATGGATTTGAAACGTTGGCGTCCAGCGGCTTTTGGCTCAGCTCATCCTTTGCGCAAGCGTTCAGCTCATATCAGTATTACAGTAGCTACCAAAGAAGGTGTAGAAGTTAAGGCTAAGGATAAAAAAGAAGTGGCTGTAGAGACAGTGGATTTGACCAAGATGGATAAAAAATCAGCTACTAAAACAACTGTAGTCAAATCAGGTAGCAAAGCTTCAGCTAAAATAAAAGACGCGGTTAAAAAGTTAAATACTGAGAGTAAAAAACCAGATAATAGTAAAGTAAAAAAACCTTAAAAGATATGGGAAAAAAAGTAAATCCAAGAATATTTCGGATGGGGCTAAGCGAGCGCTGGCGTTCACGCTGGTATGCTGGCCGTGATTTTTCCAAGTTTTTGGAAGAAGATATTTTAATGAGGAAATATTTAAACAAGGCTCTGCGGGAAGCTAGTCTTGATCGGATTGATATTGAAAGAAATCGTGGTGAAGTAGTCATCAATATTGTAGCGGCTAAGCCCGGTGTGATTATCGGCCGAGGCGGCTCTGGTATTGAAGAATTAAAGACCAAGGTTAAAGGTAAATTTTTAGACAAAGATACCAAATTGCAGATAAATATTACTGAGGTGTCAGTGCCAAATTTATCAGCTAACGTTATATTAGATGCTATCCGGACTGATTTGGAAAAGCGTATTCCTTTTCGTCGGGTGATGAAGCAGAATATTGACAAAGTGATGAAGGCTGGCGGCAAGGGTGTCAAGATTATTGTAGCTGGCCGTCTAAATGGCGCTGATATTGCCCGCACTGAGAAGCTGACTGAAGGCAAGATTCCTTTGCAGACTTTGCGTTCCAATATTGATTATAGCCGTGGTCCAGCCCAGACTATGTATGGTGTTATTGGCATCAAAGTTTGGATTTACAAAGGTGAATATTTTGAGAAAAAAGAAAAGAAAGAAGATAAGTTAAAATTACCAGCCAAGACTGTAAAACTGTTCGGCAAGGATAATGTCATGAACATGCAACCACTTGCCAAGATAGATAAAAAGCCAGTTAAGGCTAAGAAATAAAGTAAAGATCTATTATGTTAGCACCAAAGAAAGTAAAACATAGAAAGTGGCGCCGTGGCGACCAGATCAAAGGTAAAGCTACTAGAATGGCTAGTGTTAGCTTTGGTGATTATGGTTTGAAGAGTATGGATGCCGCTTGGGTGACTGCCCGTCAGATTGAAGCGGCTCGTCGAGCTATGGTTGGACACATCCAGCGTGGCGGCGAGGTTTTTATCCGAGTTTTTCCTGACAAACCTATTACTGCCAAAGGCAATGAGATGCCAATGGGTAAAGGTAAGGGTGCGGTTGATCATTATGTGGCTGTTGTTAAGCCCGGCACTGTTTTATTTGAAATGGGCGGAGTAGATAGGGCTACGGCTGCCAAAGCTATGCGCTTGGCCGCCTACAAGTTGCCGGTCAGGACAAAATTTATTGGCAGAGATTTAGTATAAAATATATGAAAATAGCTGAATTGAAAAAATTAGAGACTGGTAAATTGCACACCAAGCTGGCCGAGCTCAGAAACAAAACTCGCGAACTCAGATTTAGTATTGCTAACAATCAGTTAAAAGCAGTAAGAGAATTACGCAGTGTTAAGCAAGATATTGCCAGAATTTTGACTCTTTTAAATCAAAAGCCAGCTGATAAGTCAGTTGAAGTTAAATCAGAAGAAAAAAAGTAATAATATAGACAATGAAAACATTAGCACACAAAAGAAAACTTGAAGGTGAAGTAGTCAGTCACAATATGTCAAAGACAGTTGTGGTTAGCGTTAGCACAGTTAAGACTCACCCCAAGTATAAGAAACAATACAAGTCATCCAAAAAATACAAAGCCCATGATGCTAGAGACGAATATAAGGTGGGTGACTGGGTAGTGATTGAGGCTTGCCGTCCCTTGTCCAAAGATAAGCGTTGGCGGGCTATTAAAAAATTAGCTAAACATGGAGCTAAAGCTTAGATTAAATTAATTATTGGAGTATATGATTCAACATCGATCAATGTTAAAAGTTGCTGATAATTCTGGTGCCAAGATTGTGCAGTGCATCAGGGTTTTAGGTGGCTACAAAAAGCACTACGCTCAAATAGGCGATCTGATTACTGTAGCTGTCAAATCAGCCCAGCCACACTCAGCTATCAAAAAGGGAACAGTCGCTCATGCTGTCCTAGTTCGCCAAAGAAAAGAGATTCGCCGCTCCAATGGTGTTTATATTCGTTTTGATGAAAATGCGGTTGTCTTAGTAGATAAAAAAAGTAAAGAAATCAAAGGTACGCGTATTTTTGGCCCAGTCGCCAGAGAATTAAGAGCTAAGGGATACAACAAGATTATCTCTTTAGCGCCGGAGGTATTATAAATTTATGATAACCAAGATAAAAGTTAATGATAAAGTGGCCGTGGTCGCCGGCAAAGAGCGTGGTAAATCTGGCAAAGTGGTCCAGATACTGCCAGCTTTGGATAAGGTTGTGGTTGAAGGCGCCAATGTCATGTACAAACACTTGCGTCCCAAAAAAACTGGTGAAAAAGGCCAACGGGTTCAATTTAACGGTCCAGTGGATTTGAGCAATGTAATGTTGGTTTGTCCTAAGTGTAATCAGAATACCCGGGTCGGTTTTAAAGTATCGGTAGCTACCACTGACACTAAGACAAAAACTAAATCTCGTTTTTGTAAAAAATGCAAAGAAGTCATTGATTAATGATAAAAGTATGAATAGATTATTGGAAAAGTATAATAAAGAAACAAAACTCCACTTAAAAAAGGAATTGGGGCTAACTAATATCATGGCTGTGCCCAAGGTGGAGAAGATTGTTATCAACATCGGCGTTAGCCGAGCAGTCGCTGATAAACAGTGGATGGATTTTGCCATTTCTATTTTATCAAGAATTTCCGGTCAAAAGCCAGTCATTACCAAAGCCAGAAAATCAATTTCTAATTTTAAAATTAGAGAGGGTTTAGCTATTGGTACTAAAGTTACTTTGCGCGGGGCTAGGATGTATGACTTTTTGGAAAAACTGATAAACATCACTATTCCACGACTCAGAGATTTTTATGGCTTTGATCCTAAAAAAGGTTTTGATAAGAACGGCAATTATACTATAGGTTTCAAAGAGCACATTGTTTTTCCAGAAATTGGCATGGAGGATGTGGAAAAGACCCATGGTTTAGAGGTGACTATAGTCACTACTGCCAAGACTCCAGAAGCCAGTGTGGTACTCTTAAGTTCTTTGGGATTTCCTTTTAAGAAAATTAAGAAATAAAATTTATAAATATTGAAACTTTATGGCAACTGAAGCACACATAGCAAAATCAAAACGACGCCCCAAGTATTCCACCAGGATAGTTAGACGCTGTTGGCGTTGTGGCAGAAATCGCTCTTATTTGAGAGATTTTGATTTGTGTCGTATTTGTTTTAGAGAATTGGCTGACAAGGGAGAAATTCCTGGTATCACCAAATCAAGTTGGTAGACAGCTAATAGCATGGAACAGGTTAGATAAAATTTATTTATAAATAACAATAATAATTTATAGCGCATGAGCAATTTGCCATAAGCTATAAGCAATAAGCAAAGTTATGACAGATACTATCGCAGACATGTTAACAAGAATTCGCAATGCCGCGGCTGTTAAAAAGCCAGAGGTAGTCTTGCCATTTTCCAAAGTCAAGTTTAATATTGCCAAAATTTTGGAGCAAGAGAATTATGTCGGCGCTGTGACCAAAATAAAAGAGGGCAGCTTTGACGTTTTGCGTATTCAATTAAAGTATACTGATGGGGGGTCGGCTATTAGGCATATTCGGCGTATTTCCAAGCCCGGTCAGCGTATTTATGTTTCCGGTAAAGAATTACCCCGAATTTTGAGTGGTTATGGTACAGCCATTATTTCTACATCTCATGGCGTTATGACCAACAAGGAAGCCGCCAAGAAAAATGTTGGTGGAGAATTTATTTGTGAAATTTGGTAATCAATTGAAAGATATAAATATATGTCAAGAGTCGGTAAAAAACCAATTGTTATACCTAGCGGTGTAGAAGTCAAACTTAGCCAAGAGGCTACGGCTGGCTTAACTATGGTCACTGTCAAAGGCGCTAAAGGTACACTCAAAGTAGAATTGCCCAAAGGTGTTAATATTGAACAGAAAGATCAGCAATTAGAGTTGACCATCAAAGATATTGAAGACACTAAAGGCAAAGCCCTCTGGGGTCTAGCTCGTTCACTGGTCAACAATGCTGTTGTCGGTGTTACTCAGGGATTCGTTAAAAATTTAGAAATTAACGGCGTTGGTTTTAAAGTAGCTTTACAGGGTAAAAAATTAGTTTTAAATGTTGGTTTTTCTCATCAAGTAGAATATCCTTTGCCAGAAGGCATTAGCGCCGAAGTGGAAAAAAATACCATAAAGATATTAGGTATTGATAAGCAAGTAGTTGGCCAGGTGGCGGCTGAAATAAGGCATATCAAAAAACCCGAACCATACAAGGGCAAGGGCATTAAATATGTTGATGAACAAATCCGCCGCAAGGCTGGCAAAGTAGTCAAATCATAAGGGCTATAAGAATATCAAAATTTATGAAAGATAAGAATAAAGCAAAAAATTGGCGAGCTCTAAGACGACAGCGTCGCACTAGAGTCAAAATTACCGGCACGGCCACTAAGCCACGAGTGTCAGTCTTTAGAAGTTTGGCTCATATTTATGTGCAAGCTATTGATGATATTACCAAGCGTACGCTTGCGGCTACTTCTGACACAGAGCTCAAAAATGTCAAAGGCAACAAAACGGATTTAGCCGCCAAGGTTGGCGAAGCTATGGGCCAAAAATTAAAAGATAAAAAAATTAGTGAAATTATTTTTGATAAAGGAGCTTACAAATATCATGGCCGAGTTAAATCTTTGGCTGATGGTATCAGAAAAGCTGGAATAAATTTTTAAATTAATCCCATGGAAGAGAAAGATATCAAAATAGAAGGAACCGGAAACGCTGCTGTGGAAATAGAACCAATAGCTGTGGATTTAAAGGAGGTCAAAAAAGCAGTGGAGCAAGCTTTGCCTGCTAAGAAAATGCCTTTTCGCAAAACTGGCGGCCGGCCACTACGAAAACGAGCTGATAAACCCAGTGATGAGTTTGAACAGAAAATAGTTGATTTGGCCAGAGTAACCAGAGTCATGGCTGGCGGTAAACGCATGAAGTTTAGAGCTTGTATGGTTATTGGTGATAAAAACGGCCGAGTTGGCGTTGGTTTAGCCAAAGGTGCGGATGTTTCTATGGCTATATCCAAGTCAGTGACTAAAGCCAAAAAAAATATGGTGTCAGTGCCACTGGTGGGCAGTACTATACCGCACGAAGTCTATATCAAAAATAAATCAGCCCGTATCATGTTGCGTCCAGCTAAAAAAGGTAGTGGTATTAAAGCCGGTGGCGTAGTTCGTATAGTTTTGGAATTAGCTGGCGTTAGAGATGTGGTCGCTAAAATTTTTGGAGCTAGCAATAAAATTAATAATGCTAACGCCACTATTTTGGCTCTAACCTCTTTTGTGCCGGCGGCCAAAGAAAGAGCACGCCAGAAGTCTGGTTTGGCCAACAATCAAGCTAAACTCAGTGATGATAGACCAAAAGCGGGACCTAGGCCTAATAATAGATTTGTACCCAAAAAAACTGATAACAAGAAAGAAGATAAAAAATAATATATGTTAAGTTTAAACAATTTGAAAAAATCCGCCCATTCCACCTATAGCAGTAAGAGGCGCGGTCGAGGCAATGCTTCAGGTCGCGGTAATTATTCTACTCGTGGTATGAAGGGCCAGAGAGCTCGTTCTGGCGGTAAAGCTGGTTTGTCTTCCCGCTCTATTCGTGGTTATTTGCTTCGTATTCCCAAAGTTCGCGGTTTTAGGTCTTTGTATGCTAAGATGGCCGTAGTGAACTTGGGCGATTTAGAAAAGAATTTTGAATCAGGTGCTACCATCAAAGCGCGGGATATTATGCGTTTAGGCTTAGTAGCCAACATTAAGGATGGTATAAAAGTTTTAGCCAGTGGTAAGCTTACTAAAAAATTTACCATTGAAGCACAAGCTTTCTCGACAGCGGCTGAAGCTCAGATTACTAAAGCTGGCGGTCAGGCCAAGATACTTAGTCTTAAAAAACCAGTCATTAAAGAGGCCGCTAAGAGCGAAGAGTCTGTCAAATAAAAATCCAAATATTAATATTTTTATATGTTAGCCAAACTACAACAAATTTGGAAAGCCAAAGATCTTAGAAAAAACATCGCCTATGTCTTGGCTCTCTTAGTTGTCACTAGGATTGCGGCACATATACCAGTACCAGGCATCAATGTAGTTGACTTAAAACAGTATTTTGAAGGCAACCAGGTTTTGGGTATGCTGGATTTGTTTTCCGGCGGCGCTATGCAGAATTTTTCCGTAGTGATGTTGGGAGTTGGCCCTTATATTACTTCCTCAATTATTTTCCAGCTCTTGGTGATGATAGTCCCAAAGCTAGAAGCTCTATCCAAAGAAGGCGAGTATGGCCGACAAAAAATAAATCAATATACCAGATGGTTAACTGTACCTTTGGCTTTTATACAAGGTTATAGTTTTATCCGTCTATTATCTAGCCAAGCCCGCGGTATATTTTTGGGTGATATGACTAATTTTCAGTTGATTACTACTATTATTATTGCTACGGCTGGTACTATGTTGCTTATGTGGATAGGGGAACTCATTAGTGAAAAAAATATTGGTAATGGCATATCACTTATCATATTTGCTGGTATTGTCAGCCGCTTGCCCCAGACAGTCAGAAATACCTTGGTAGCCTTTGATCAGACCATGGTCCTTAATCTAGTCATTTTTGGACTAGTGGCTTTGATTACTATTGCCGCTATTGTATTGATTACTGAGGGCACAAGAAATATACCAGTGTCTTATGCTAGGCACGTAGTGGGGCAGAAGAGCACAGGCGGTGTTAATACTCACTTGCCACTTCGCGTCAACCAAGCTGGTGTTATCCCCATCATTTTTGCTATTTCGGTGATTATTTTTCCGCCTATGGTGGCTCAGTTCTTTGTGAGTTCACAAGTAGCTTGGGTAGCTAGCTCATCACAGTGGACCATAGATGTTTTTCAGAATCAGACCTTCTATAATATATTTTACTTTTTGATGGTGGTTTTCTTTACTTATTTCTATACTTCGGTCATATTTAAGCCTAGCGAGATCGCTGAGAATTTGCAAAAGCAAGGCGGTTTTATACCTGGTATTAGACCTGGTACCAATACATCTGCTTATCTTAACACTGTGATGAATCGGATTATTTTTGCTGGCGCTATTTTCTTGGGCGTAATAGCTATTTTGCCACTACTGATGTCGCCGCTTACCGGGTTATCTACTTTGAGTATTGGTGGTACTAGCATACTTATCGTGGTATCAGTAGTCATAGAAACAGTCAAACAAATAGACGCCCAGCTTATAATGAGAGATTATGAAGGTTTTTAAATTATTTTAAAAAATGATTTTAAACCCGTTCCTGATAAACAAGTCTGATAAGGGACGGGTTTTTTGTGTCCAAATTGAGTAAATCCCAGTATTTTGTTATAATCTTAAAGTAGAAGATATATAAACATATGAAAGAAACTATAAAAAAAGTAGTGCTTCTAGGTCCACAGGGGTCTGGCAAGAGCACACAGACTAAGATTATTGCCGATTTTTTGGGTATTCGTATTGTTACTACCAGTCAATTACTTCAAGAAGTTGTGGCTAAACAGACTGATTTAGGTAGGAAAATAGAAGCTACCATGAATCAGGGTAGCTTGATACCCGATGAGTATGTTATTAATCTTGTTTTTAATGAACTTCGTGATAATAACTGTTTTCAAAGTGGATTTTTGTTAGATGGTTTTCCTAGAAATTTGGTGCAGGCCAAAGCCTTGGATGGTAGTGGGGGACTTGATAAAGTTTTTAATTTGGACATTAGTGATGCTGAAGCAGTGATTCGTATTAGTGGCCGCCGCATTTGTGATAATGGGCATATTTTCCATATCAAGCATAAACCACCCAAACAAAGTGAGGTTTGTGATATTTGCAAGGGAGAGTTATATCAAAGAGAAGATGATCATGAAGAAGCAGTGGCTAGGAGATTAAAAATTTATAGGGAGGAGACTGCTCAGCTACTGGATTATTATAGCAAACAAAACAAATTAGTATTATTTGATGGGGAGAAATCTATTACTGAAGTGTCGGAGGACATTTTAAAATACTTAAAAGAGCATGTTGGATAAAAAAAGCCCATCAGAAATAAAAATTTTGCAAATCGGTGGCCATAAGCTAGCCGCTGTTTTGCATAAGGTGGCCGAGGCTATCAAGCCGGGCATTAGCGGAATAGAATTAGATGCTTTAGCTGAAAAACTGATTATTAAGGCCGGTGGCCAGCCAGCTTTTAAGGATTATCAGGGTTTTCCCAATGCCTTGTGTGTTTCGGTTAATGACACTATTGTACACGGCATACCCAATGATATTCCTATTAAAGAGGGCGATATAGTTGGTTTGGATTTGGGTTTGAGATACAAAGGTTTTTATACTGATATGGCGGTCACGGTTGGGGTGGGCCGCATTAGTGCTGAGGCCGAAAAGCTCCTTTATGCCACTAAAAAGGCTTTGGATATTGCCATCAGCCAAGTAAAGCCTGGTAATTATATTAGTGATATTGGTCGAGCTATTGAAGAGTTTATCAAGCCTTATGGCTATGGCATTGTCAGGGATTTGTCTGGTCATGGCGTAGGCCGTGAGGTTCACGAAGAGCCGACCATACCCAATTTTAATCCTAGCCGGCAAATTGCCCAGATGTTTCCGGGGCTAGTTATCGCTATAGAGCCGATGATTATTATGGGTGGTAGCCATCGGGTAATTACCAGTGATAATCGCTGGGATGTAAAATCTCATGACGAGAGTTTGACGGCTCACTTTGAGCACACAGTAGCTGTTACTGATAAGGGGGCCTTAATTATTACTCAATAATATGGTTACACATTTTTTGGGCATTGACTATGGTGATAAAAACGTCGGTCTAGCTTTGGCCCAAGGTAGCGGCCCGTCTTTGCCATACAAAGTTATACAAAATACTGGCCAGCATAAATTATTAGCCGATATCAGTGCAGTCATTAAAAGTGAAAAAATAGATATAGTAGTGGTTGGTTTGCCTCATAGTTTTTCCGGTAAGCCTAATGAGCGCTTAGCTATTACTCAAAAATTTGTTGATGATTTGCAAAGTCACTTAGATATAAAAGTCGCTACTGTTGACGAGCAACTGACTTCCAAAATGTTTAGCAGGCTAGGCATCAAAAAAGATATTGATAAATATGCGGCTAGCGCTATTTTAGAAACTTTTTTAGCTAACTATGGTGGATAACTTCAGCCGGTTTATTTTTACTTTTGTTTTAGCAGTGCTCTTGGGGGCACTGTTTACCAAAATATTTATTTTTTTAGCTGACAAATTTAAAATTTTGGATTATCCGCGTTCAGATAGAAAGATACACAATCGGCCTATACCGCTCTTAGGCGGAACAGCTATATACTTATCTTTTTTGACAGTAGTGATATTAATGTGGCAAAGCCACCAGCTCTTGGATAGCCGTTTGAGCGGAGTTATGGTTGTTTGGTTCTTATTAGCGGGCCTTATTTTGGTGATTAATGGCATTATTGATGATAAGTGGTCCTTGCCGGCCTATGTGACCATCTGG
>Ga0074199_1001339_pt1 | contig 22535 bp, 22 predicted proteins | sample EPASupsiteSAE347_FD_64528 | JGI IMG/M metagenome (GOLD analysis project Ga0074199, IMG submission 64528) | Bioremediated contaminated groundwater from EPA Superfund site, New Mexico - Sample SAE3-47 | ecosystem: Environmental > Aquatic > Deep subsurface > Groundwater > Contaminated ... | reverse complement strand
CCTGGTATCTCGCCACGCCGGGGGTAACGTTAAACCACTTCCCGGCGACGGTGCCGTCGTCGATACCGGTCAGGGCCGTTTCCCGGGCGGACAGTTGCGTTTGCCGCCGGACCTCGCTCAAGGTAAATCTCACCCCCGATTCGGCCAGATAGCTCGCCCGACGGGCGCTGTTGGGCGAGAAGACGCCCAGCAGGGAAGACCCGAACATGGAGAGCATCCCGACGCCGAGAACGGCAAAAATGACCATGAGGACAACGAGAAAGACCAGAATACTGCCCCGCTGTCCCCTGCCCGCCTTCGCAAGGGATGAATAACCGGATGACCGGTTGTTCTTTTTCATGGCGTTTTCTCTTCCCGATGAGATCATGGCGGATGGGGGACCCGGTTTCTGGGAAAAATCCTGGTGTTGAAGGAATTATAACCGCTGATGGTAAAACCGATATCGATGTAGGCCACGTCGCCGGCGGCGATATTATAGACATTGCCATATGCGGCGTTTAACTGAAAACTCTCGACATTATCGATCAGGACGTTGTTCGCCGGCGCAGCGAGATAAATATTGGACCCGGCGAAGCCGATCGTCCGGTTGGCGCCCAGTGAATTCGTATAGGTGATTAAGGTGTTGGGCGTCAGGACGCTGACCGGATAGGTCAGTGAAGAGGAGACGGGGCTTATATCCTTCAATTCCAGGCTCATTCTGTCCAGGGCCATCTGGGCCTTCATCGCCGCGGCGGAATTGTCTTTGATCGTGAAATAACCCTTGAGGAAAGTGTTTATGAACAACCCGGCAAAAACACTCAGGATGCCTACCAGGACAAGTGCCACCACCATTTCGATCAGCGTGAACCCATCTTCCCCTCTGCGCATATCCGTCTTGCCTCTCATTAATAACGGGTGTCAGTAATAAATGGTAGTGAGGGGATCGTAAGTTGTCCCCCGCTCCGCGGTCAGGATGCCGGTCAGACCATAGCCGCCGGCCTTGACCGTCACCTTCAAATTCGTACCGCCGACAGCGGCGACTTCGTTTCCCGCTCCATCGTAGGTTATGTATGATCTGGTCAAGGCGACGCCGGCAGGCATGTTGTAGGGGGCAGCGGTATAATCCCGGGCGAAGATGGTAGCCAGCGCCGTCGCATAACTTCCCGGGGTGTTCATTTCCTGGACATAGTCGGAGAGGATACGCTCCATCCACATCTCGGCCACTCCCTCTTCACGGGCGATATTTACGGGATCGCCGCTATGGCTTAGCTGTGTTCCCAGGTAGGTAAGAAAGACCACCCCCACGATCGCCCCTACTACGATCCCAATGATCACCTCAATTAGGGTGAAGCCTCCTTCCGGTGTCAGCGATCTATGTGTTCGTTGCCTCCTCATGGAATGAACCCTGTCTCGGGGGCCACGGAGAAGGTCCCCGAACTCCCGGGCGGAAGCGAACCCACCGTTATGGCAAGAGGCGCCGCAAGCGGTGTATTGGTTGTTGCATCCGTGTAAGCCGCGTAGGGCTTCCCGGAGCCGTCGAAAAAGACGGTAAACGCCGTCATGGTGACCCTTTTGCCGGCCAATGAGACCTGGGCGGCGTCTTCGGCGGGAAGGACAACCTGGTTGGCCGGCGTATCGGGGGCGTTGGTTTTAAAGAGCCAATAAGCGGCGCCGTTGCATTTGATACCCCAGACAGGAATGGTTGTCGTTACCCGCTTCATCGCCATGCTTTGGGCAAAGCGGATATGATTTTTAATCGCGTTTTCCTGGGAAATCCTGCCTGTCTCCGCAGTGCTCATCATTCTGCTTACGGCAACCGCCGCAACAATCCCGATGATTATCAGGACGGCAATTATCTCCACCAGGGTGACCCCCCGGTTATCTTTCCCCGTTAGAATACGCCTCACGCCCCCCACCCATTGACGGCAGCCATTACCGTATTTCTTGTGGATCAATGCATTCCTTTTCTACTCATACACCAATTATGAATCAAGGTATTTCTCATTTTCCCTTCATGATGTTTCTAAAGATGTTTCTGGCTGCTTCGACATGTATCCTTACCCCGTCCCATGTTTTCATCAGTGGCAGATGGGACAGGACATATGATCCTCTGAAATAAAACTCTTTATTAGCTGTTCGATAACATCCCTCCACGGCTTCCGCAGTGACGGTCGGAAGATTCAGAACGGCATGAGACAGATCGTATTCCGACCAGCGCGTATGCTTGAGAAATCCATTTTCCTCCGCCCAGGCAAATAAGGCTGTACCGGGAAAGGGTGTTGTGATATTAAAGATGGCATATTGAATGCCGATTTTTTTTGAATATTCGATGGTTGACCTCATGCCGTCTTCCGTTTCACCCGGACTGCCGAGCATGAATGCGCCGCGGATATCGATGTTTGCATTTTTTGTCCAAGCGACCACATCGGCATATTGTGATGCCGTCACGCGTTTGTTGACCGCCTTCAGGACATTATCGTCTATTGTTTCAAAACCGTACATGATTTGATGGCAGCCTGCCTTTTTTATCAGTTTGAGCATCTCGGGCTTAACCGTATCGACCCGGGCGAAACAGGACCAGGAGACACCCAGCCGCTTGGAAAGCAACAACTCGCATAGCTCTTCAACCCGTTGCCGATCAGCGGTAAAAGTGTCGTCGTAAAAGGATATTTCCCTGATTCCATAACGGGATTTTAGAAATAGCATCTGTTGATAGACATTATCGGCAGATAGAAAACGGGTTTTTCTTCCGAACATGCCGGAATAGCAGAACGTACATTTCCCCGGGCATCCCCGGGAAGTGATCATACCGATGGAGGGATGTCGAATGGCCGCGCCGATTGCGGAGCGGTATTTCCCCATGGGAAGTTTATGATAGGCGGGCATGGGGAGATCATCCAACCGTACAAATTCATCCCTCTCCGGATTCACGACAACCTCCCCATCCGCCCCTTTCCAGGTCAGATTCGGAATATCCTTCATCGGTTGCCGAGCGGCGAGGCGGAGAATCGCTTTTTCACCCTCCCCACGGATCACTAAATCACAGACATTATCCGCTACCAGATGCTCGTGAAAAACGGTCGGATGAACGCCGCCCATCAGAATCGTCTTGTCGGCATAATGGTTGCGAATAATGCCGACAAGGGCGGCGGCGCCGTCGATCTCCGGCGTCGTGGAGGTAATGCCGATCATCTCCGTATCGGGAGTTATTCTAGACAGGATCTGCTCAGGAGATAAATTCTCGGCGTAGGCATCCACGATATCCGCTTCATGACCGGCAGCTTCGAGAACGGCGGACAAAGCGGCAAGTCCCAGAGGGGGGGTGATGGAATTGACTACCGCCCAGATGCTGTCTCCGGCAATATACCGGTTGGGATTAATGAATAGAAATCTCACTCGTTATATTAATTTGCTACGCTATCATTCGTAATCATTGTACATTTTCCATCTTGCCTTCGGGATCAAGCATGCGTATATTTTCTTTTATTTTTTTCGAATATTCAGCGTCATCATCCGGGAGCTTCATTTCGGCCATTTTCAGAAAATTTACCCCGTCTCTCAAATTTCCTGCAGCGGCGGCAGCCATGCCCAGTTCATAGATATCCTTGTAATCCGACGCTTCATTGAAGGGATTGACATATTTGGCAAGCGCCTGATAGGCCTGCTTATAATCCTTGAGCCTCACATAACATACGTGCAGATTACGGTAAACACTGCGGGTAGTTGTCGGAGATACTTTTCCTGTCCCTATCGCGGCGAGATACCAGGCGGCTGCCTCCTGAAAACGTTCCAAACCCAAGCAGGCATCCGCCTTTATTGCATATCCGGCGCCGAAGTCAGGATAGCGGGAAATGACCTGCTCCCCATAGGGAATCGCCTTTTCATACTCCTTGTTCACCATCAGAATATTGGCAATTATGGTATTGGTGACAACACCATCGGGATAGACATTCCTCATCCTTGTCGCTTCAGAAAGAATTCCGGCCAAGCGTTCCGGTGTCTCTTTTTCGTAATTAATATTATTCAACCGGAAGGGGTCGATCTGCTTCAGTTCATAGGCAGCCGCTATCCGTGGAAAATGCCCGGCATTGACGTAGAGCACCTCCTTATCATCGCAGAAAACAGGCTTGAATTCGGGGAACTTCGCGATTAACTTCTTGAATTGGGATCTTTCCAGAGAAACGGACAGGAAAGAGGGATCGTATTTCCGGCAAAACATCCGGAAGGCGTTCTCGTCATTAAATGCCGAATTGACATAGGCAAAATCACGGTCATTGAAGATCGCCAGTTGCATATCCATAAATATCTTATATCTCTTGTTCAACGCCCATTGCATGTAACCGCCCGTGTTCGGTTCATTCAGAATGGCGCCGCCGGCATCGATGCTGTTCAGAAACATTGTCACTCCGGTTGGCAGGTTGAGCGGTGAAAACGGATAATCCGGACGATTCCTGAATTGGCTGGAATATGTCAGCCAGGGAACGACGATCAGGACGAGGATCAGCAGCATGGGTGCAGTCCGAAAGAAAAACCCGGATCTTTTTTCACTGGGATTGATCATCCGTGCCAAGCCGTGACGAACCATAGGAATGGAAAGGAGGATAAATTCGTAGATGAAGCGATTGTATTTGACGAGAAGCAGTACAGAAGCTGAAAAGACAATGAGATGACTGATCCGCAGGCTTCTTTTCCACAAGGAATAGAGGAACAAGCACATGGAAGCAAGGAGAAGAAAATGTTGAAAAGACGCGATCAGATTTGAAAAAGGCAGCATTGAAAAAGTGAAGATATTCCTGAAATCAATGGGTATCAGTTCCGAAACATAGAGTTGTTGATATAGGGCGTTGCCGTAAGATATGTTAAAAGGGGTTTTAATAAGCTCGACGATATGGGGGGTAAAAAAGATCGTGTAGATGGTCAGGATCAGCAGCCATTTCGTGCTCTTATTGCCGGTTTGATGATTATCTTCCTTCTTGAAATCCTGATAATACAATTCCGCCAGATAAGCTAAAACAATAATGATCATGACGGGATATTCAATACCATGAATGTTGCACCACAAGATGCCGAGAATCGGCAACAACCATATTTTATCCCTTTTCATCTCCAGAATATAAAGAAATACGACAATGAACAGATACGAAAACAGGTGGGGTCTAACGAGTAATTCCCGAAATATAAGGGCAATCGGATAACAGATAAAGAAGAAAAGCACAATCACCTGCTTCGTCCGATATGTATCGCGATCAAGAAAGAATAAGCAGATAAAGAGGGTCGTCAGGACGTAGAGGAGGCACCTTAAGCCGACAAGCCCCTCATATCCGGTCCATTGATAGAGTTTGTAAACGAGGGCCTGAAACAGCCAATAGTAATCATACCAGGATTTGGGGGGTACGATATAGGAGAAAAAAGCATCCCCGGCAATGGTTCCGGTCTGCCAGAAGTATCTTCCCCCGGAGAGGTGATACCATAAATCCGTGTCGTAGCCGACAATGGGCCAGGTAATAAAATAGTAGCTTATAATGAGGAAAAATACGGATATTGGGACGATAAGAAAATAGCGCCGACAGGCTATGGCCTCATAAAGGCACTTACATCGTTGTTTGACCGTCATCATTCATAACTATATTTCGTTCGCTCCGTATCGGCTCCTCATCGAGTTAAAGTCCCGGCAAAGCGTATCCGCCACACCTTTCCGGCCGGCTCAGGATCGGACCCATGAACCAGCCTGAACTTGTTACGATAAAGAACGTATTTTGAGACATTGATCTTTACGGATCACCGGCAGCCTTGAAGTTGCCTACCTGATTTGTTGTCAGGTTTGTGTTTTGAACCTTCGACACAACGATGTTGATGGGTGTGGCGCTGGAAACGGTAACATTGAAGTCTGCACCAACATTGGCCAGATTGTTGGCATTTACATAAGCATTGGCGCCGGTGGCATAGGTAAAGAGCGTTGTCGAGTTCGGGGCGTTACCGCTGTTTTGCATCATGTACTTGGCCTGGGCCGACGACAGCCGGCCCTTCACTTCGGCGATGGCGCCCTGAGCGGCCTTGATCCGCGCTTCATCAGCCATGCTCAGATACTTGGGAATCGCCACCGCCGCCAGGATCCCCAGGATTACCAGGACGGCAATGATCTCAATCAACGTAAAACCCTTCTGATTCCTCAACATTTCTTACCTCCAATAACATTTAAATATTTTCTATTCAAAACGATGCCCTACCAAGTATCAGACGATCGCCTTTAGTCTCACTAGGAAAACATGACCGTTTTCATTACATAAGGCTTCTCGCCAAGCATGTCAAGACTCTATTTGATCATATTGGTCAGATCCCACATGGGGAGAAAGATGGCCATGGCAAAAAAACCGACGACGGCGGCCAGCCCGACCATGAGAATTGGCCCAATCATGTCGGAAAGCCGCTTGACCGCATAGCCGACTTCATCGTCGTAATGAACGGCGACCTGGCGGAGCATGTCTTCAATGTTTCCCGATTCCTCACCGATGGCGACCATGTCCACGACCATGGGGGTGAAATACCTGGCGGCGCCCAAGGGACCGGCAATCCCCTGACCTTCCTGAACCCGGTCGCGGACCCGGTCGAATTCCCGGGATATGGCCGCGTTGCCGATTGTCTCCGAGATGACCTCCATCGCTTGAGTCACCGGAACGCCGCTCGCCTGAAGAATCGCAAATATACTGGCAAATCTGGACATCGCCGCCTTCTGAAACAAGGATCCGAAGAGAGGAACCCGGAGATAGAAAGTGTCGCGGACATAGCGGCCGGGGGGGGTTTTGAAATAAAGGTGGAGAGCGACGATCACGCCTACGACCATTGCCAGGATGATATACCAGTAATTGATAAGCATCTGATACATCAGCATCGCTATCTTCGTAGGGAGAGGCAGCGCCATACCCGCCTTGGCGAAGATCGTAGCGAATTTGGGAACGACGAAGGTCAGGAGGACGAAAAAGGCGATCACGAGGGCGATCAGGACGATGAAGGGATATTGAAGGGCCGATTTGATGTCTTCCCTGATCTTTGCCTCGTGTTCGATAATGTCGGTCAGACGACCGAGGATATCGGGGACAGTGCCGCTGACCTCACCGGCATTGATCATGCTCAGGTAGAGGGGTGAAAAGATGGCCGGATGTTTCTTCATGGCATTATGAAGCGTGGTGCCGGACTTGATATCATTACTGATAGCGGTGACTACCTTTTTGAGCGTCTTGTTTTGGGTCTGATTTTCAAGGACCTGCAGGAGCCTCAGGATGGGAACGCCCGCCTGCATCATGGAGCGGAACTGTTTCGTGAACAGGATCAGGTCGGAAATTTTCACGTTGACCAGGCTCGCCGCTATCCTGGCCAAAAGGGATCTTCCCCCCCCCGTCTTCATAGTCGCGGCAACTTTAGTCGGAATGTATCCCCTGGAAAGGAGAATGTTTTCTGCCATTTCCACCGATTCCGCCTCTACCGTACCGGAAACTTTCCCGCCGCCCTCATCGATCCCCTGATAGGAATAATTCGCCATAGCATTACGCCATGACCGCCGAGATGGCTTCCTCAAGGGTAGTAATTCCCTGGAGGACCTTAGCGGTCGCGTCGTCTTTCAGAGTCCGGAGCTTCCCTGCGGCAACCGCCGCCTTAGTGATCTCTTGGGCCGACTTCCGTTTCATGATCATTTCCTGGATCATTTCGTCGTTGACAAGGACTTCAAAAATACCCGTCCGCCCCTTGTATCCTGTATTCATGCACTGATAGCACCCCGCTCCGCGCTGGAATTCGTGATTCTCCACCTTGTCCAGCCCCCAGCCGACAAGGGCGACCTCCGCAGGGCGATAGGATTCCCGGCAGTAGGGACAGATTGTACGCATTAGACGCTGGGCGAAGGAGACAAGGAGGGCCGAAGAAACCAGAAAGGGTTCGATCCCCATATCCACAAAGCGGGTGATGGCCCCTGCCGCATCGTTCGTATGCAGGGTGCTGAGAAGTCGATGACCCGTCTGGGCTGCCTGGATAGCGATCGCCGCCGTCTCGGCGTCACGTATCTCCCCGACCATGATGATATCCGGGTCCTGTCGGAGGATGGAGCGGAGACCGCCTGCAAAGGTCATCCCCGCCTTACGGTTGAGCTGCACCTGGCGAATGTTGTCGATCCTGTATTCGACGGGATCCTCGAGGGTGATAATGTTCGTATCGGTGCTGTTGAGTTCATTCAGGATGGAATAAAGACTCGTGCTCTTGCCGCTTCCCGTCGGTCCCGTGCTCAGGATCATCCCGTATGCCTTATTGCTCATGGTCTTGATCTTTTCCCGGTCGCTCGCAACCATCCCCAAGCGGTCCAGGGAATAGACGCCGGAGCTCATGTCCAGAAGGCGGAGGACAATATTCTCTCCGTGGATCGTAGGCATGGAGGAGACACGGACGTTTATCTCTCGCTTCTCCATACTAAGGGTAAAGCGGCCGTCCTGAGGGATACGTGAGACGGTGATGTCCATATTGGAGAGGATCTTCATACGGGCGATAATCGGCATGAACAGGGCCTTGGGCGGCGACGGAACCTCATGGAGCTTGCCGTCGATCCGGAAGCGGATCTGGATGCGTGTCTGCTGGGGGCTGATGTGGATGTCACTCGCCCCTTCACGGATCGCCTGGGAAAAGATGGAGTTGACCAGACGGACAACCGGCGCCTCTCCCGCCATATCCTGCAGGGAAGAGACCTGAACCTCTTCGGTGATCTGATCCGGGGTCTTTTCCACCTCCGGCTTGGCCTCGATTTCCATGGTCTCCAGCAGGCCGCCCACACCGGATTGCACCCCATAGATACTGGTTATCAACTGGTTCAACTCCCGCTCCGTACAGACGACCGGCTCCACCTCGGCGTTGGCCGCTATCTCGATGGTATCCAGGGCGTTAAGATCGAGGGGGTCAATCATGGCTACCGTCAGGAGTCGTCCCTTTTTCCGGAGTGGCGCCGCCTGGTATTTCTGGGCGGTTTCGATTGGGATCAGGCGGGCCAGATTGACGTCGAGGGGATAGGAGTCGGGGTGGTATTTACCGATTTTAAGCTGGGTGCTCAACAGGGCTACAATCTGGTTCTCACTTACTATTCCTTGCCTGTTCAGGTACTGACCAAGCTTCAGATCTGCTTTCTTATGTTCAGCGAGGGCGCTTTTGAGCTGCTCCTCCGTCAGAAACCTGCTCTCGACAAGCATCTCTCCCAGCCGCTTCTTTACCACCATACTTCACAACCTTCCTGTTAATTGGCGAAATAGACCGTATCGGCTCCCGGCTTTTCCATGATTTTCGCAGTGGCCGCAAGGGCGGGCGGAAGGCTCCGGATCGCGTTCCGCGCCTCCTCCTCATTGTAAAAAAACGTCCTTATGACCAGGGCATACACCATCCCTTCCCGGGGATTCCAGTACGGCATAATCCGGATCGAGACGGGATTATGCTTGGGTAAGGGATGCTTCTTGTAAAAGCTGTAGGCCTCATCGAGGCTTCCTTTATTTGCGATCCGCACCAGCTTCCCATCCTGGGGCCACGGCGCCGCGGTTGCCGGAACAGCGGGCAACGTGATCGACTCTCCGGTGCGGACCCGGTTTATATCCTCGATATGGGGATTGGCCGCGATTATCGACTGAAAGCGATCCGTCCCGTCTTTACCATAGATATCCCGCAATATCTGAATAACCGAACCGCCCGTCGGTATCCTGAGCCGTCCGAGATTGTCGGGAACCTTCAAATCCGGCCCCCCCTTCACAGATAAAACAGGTTGCGCCGGGTGCAGCGGCGCAACCTGTTTTGCCAAGACAAGCTGTTCCGTCGTCGGTGGGTGACCTTTCATCTGTCCCGGTGCCGCTTCATCCGACCGGGCAGGGGTCGCCGGCGGGTTTAGCGGATACGGGATGACGCTCGACCATGGGGGCATAGAAAACAAATACGCAAAAAAAACCAATAAAAGTAACGCTACCGGCCACGCCGTGGACCATCGTTCCCTCCGGTTCAACCCCGGCGTCCGGCGCCGGCTGAGGGACCGGACGAGAAGCCACCCGGCCCTCGGCTTGTTTTGGATGATCAGGGTGAGCAGGATCTGATGGCAGAGGGTGATGATCCGACGTGGATAGCCGCCCGTTGCCCGGTAAATCGCCCACAACCCGGAAATTGTGAAAAGCGGGGCGCCGGCTGACCGACCAGCCCGGGTAAGGCGGAAGCGGATCATGGCCTGCGTCTCTCGAAAGCTGAGCGGTTCAAGTAGATAATACTGATTCACCCGATCGGCGAAATTCATATGATCTTTAAGGATTTCCCGGAATTCCTTCTGGGCGAAGATGACGATCTGGAGGAGCTTGTTTTCGTTCGTTTCGTAGTTGAGAAACTCACGGAGGATCTCCAGGCAGAAAGAGGGGAGTTTTTGCCCCTCGTCGATGATCAGGACAACGGTTCTTTTTTCGTCCACTCCTTTGTGAAACAGGCGGCTCTTGATATTTTCCCTGATCTGCCAATCGCTTTCCCCTTCTCCGACAGCGATCCCGAAGGTAAGGGCAACCATGGACAGGAACTCGCGGGTAGTGCTGAAAGAGGGATCGAGGAGCAGGTGCGTTTCGATCTCGCAACGGTCGTCTTCCGTCTCCATGAACCGGAGAATCAACTCCCGGCAGAGGGTCGTCTTGCCTGTGCCGACGTTGCCCATGACCACATTCAACCCGCGGCGCAGGCGGATAGCAAGTTCCAGTTGCTGCAGGCAACCCAAATGCTGGGGCGACTGGTAGCAGAACTCCGGCTCCGGGGAGTTGGAGAACGGTTCCCTGGTCATGTCGAAAATCTTAAAATATTCCATTGTCACCACACAGAAATAATGTCTCGAGGGAAGAGGATTGCCGCACAATTCCGTTCACGGCTTCGGAACCTCCCCCCCCTTCCGTATCTTCGCGGCATCCTTTGCGGTCTGCTGCCCATTGTCTCCCCTATTCGCCGCAGCCGGCGCCGCCGCCAAGGCCTGATAGGGCGGCAGTATCTTCGGCGTAATGAAGATGAGGACTTCCTCCATTTTTTCGCTGCGAGAATCAGTCTTGAATAGCCAGCCGAGGGCGGGAACGTCTTTCAGGCCGGGAATGCCCGTATCGCCGGTCGAGTTCCTCTGCTTCGTCAGGCCGGAGATGACGATGGTTTCACCGTCACGTACCATGAGATTGGTCTCCGTCTTCTTTTTGATAATATACGGATTTCCTTGAACATTCCTTACAGGGTCCACTTCATCTTTCTTCACCAGAATCTTCATGGACATGGTTTTATCGTCAACGACATGGGGGGTGATTTCCAGACGCAGCACGACGTCTTCAAACATTGTCGTCTGGGTGATCGTACCGCCTGAGGTTTGATTGGTAATGTAGGGAACTTTTTCACCGTTTTCCGTGAAGGCCATCTGGTTATCGAGGGTGGTAATCGAAGGACTGGAAAGGATGTTCAGCTTGCTGTCCTGCTGCAGGGCATTGAGCTGTATCTCGAGGAGGTTCCCGCCCAGGGTCCCGAATATCAGCCCCAGCGAACCCAGCCCGCCGGCCGCGGCAACCGCTTCGGCGGAGACGGGAAAGTTGACACCGAAACCCTGCCCGGAGATACCCGCCGCGCCGTAGGCCGGTGTATATCCACCCGTCAGCGGATTGATGATCGTACTGCCCGTTGTTGTCCCACCGGGTGTGACATAGACATTTCCCCCCGTCCGTGTACTCGTTGTCTGATACATCCCGCCCCACTGGATGCCGAGTTCCCTCGCCGTCTCCTTCGTCGTCTCGACGATATTCGCCTTGATCTGGATCTGCGGGGTCGGCTTGTCGATTTTTTCGATGATCGGCATCATCTTCATGAGATCGTCCCGGATCGCCGAGATAATCAGGGAATTACTGTGCTGGTCAACGCGAACCGATCCCCGGGGCTTATCGTCCTTGGTCCGGGTAAGAAATGATTCGAGATTCTCCTTGAGTTCCTTGGGCTTGGCGTAATCAATGGGGACGACAACGGTCATGAGCGGCGCGACCCTCTGTATCCCTTCCTCCTGGGTCTTCCGCTTCAGATCGAGATCCATATCCTCCAGGGTCATGACCCGGATGATTTCTCCCTCCCAGACATAGGTCAGCCCCTGAGTGTTCAAAATGCTGTTGAAGGCCTGGTTCCAGGGGACGTCGCGGAAGTCGATGGTCATTTCCCCTTTGATGTCGTTCTTCACGAGAATGTTCCGGTCAACGCTCCGGGCCAGGGACCGCAGGACCGCCTTGACATCCGCCTGGCGCATTTTCAGACTGACCGGCTGCGTCGGAAGGGTCCTGACGATATCGGCCGCCTTTCCCTTATCCGCTTCTCCTGCTTCTTTCAGCAGTTCCCGGGCAAGAGCCGATGCTTTTTTCCTTGGTACGGGAGAAGATCCTGCCGAGCTTTCCGCCATCGTGTTCCACTTTTCGAAAAAGGGGTCTTTCTGGACGGTCTTCTTATCGGTGCAGCCACACATCAGAAAAACGGTCAGCAGGACGGACAACAGCGCCCAGGAGAGCCCCCCCCATGAACATCCATGCTTCGTATAGCCCATTAAAGCCTCCATTATTCCTGCAGGGGAATCGTCTGCACTGCCCTTAGCGCCCTGTTTTCGATTACAACCCTGGCCGGGGAAACGCTTTTCAGTACGAATCCCTTGACGTCAAGTTCCTCGCCTTCTTTGTATTCCATACCATTGATAATGGCCATCCTTTCCTTGTTCACTTCGAGATACCCGGTGTAGGCGAATTGGCTCTTCGGCGCTGCCGTAAGATTTTTGGATGATTCCCGGGCCTTGCTCCAGGACCGGTAGGATTTGGCGTCCAGAAAGGGGTCCTGTTTCCATTCCTTTTCCGCCCGGCTGAAGATAAGGACGTTGAGATCCTTTTTCGCGTCCTTGGCCAGACCTGCCGTGAGATCGGTAACAAATGTATTCAGTTCCACGGTCTTCTGGGTCATGTTCGGAACGGAAGCCTTCTTTTTGGGTACGAGAAAATCGATCACGGCGTAGAGGATAACAATCCCCATCACCCCCAAGATGATCATCTGTCTTTTCCCCAACTTTTCCATAGCCAACCTGTTTTTCAGCCGATGGCGGCCCAGACCTTCATTTTAAATTCCCGGGTGTCTGATTTTCCCTGTATCGAGATCTCTTCGATATGTTGAACATAGGGGATGCCTCCGATCTGAATCAGAAATTTTCGGAAGTCGATGACCCCTCCCCGCAGAACGATGTTAATCGGTATAAACTGGGCGTCTCCGGCCATGGCGGCGACATGCGGAATTGCCGACACCAGGGTCATCCCACTCATTTTTGCCGCCGTGCTGAACGCTATGGGTAGGGTGCCGAGTTTGTCTTGCGGCAATTTACCTTTCGGCGGCAATGGCAGTATCTCCGAATCCTTTGCCTCAATATCGGTCTTGAAGATTTTGAAGAACGGGGCAAGAGACGTTTGCTCCTCAATATCGTATTTCCGGGCGGTAATCGTTGTATCCAGTTCCGTTAGTTTCTTGTCGGCCGGGAGGATCCCCCCGAACACGAATATAAGGACGCCGATCAGGCACATCACGATGTAGATCACACTCTGCCTGGGAATGATAGCGTCCATTTTCTTTTCAGCCATGGACCTGTGCCTCCACTATCAGCTTTATAGTGAAATGGAGCGCCTCATCCTTGATAAATGGTTCCAAGCTGTGCTTCTGGACGGTCACCTGACGGAAGAGGGGCGAGGCCTCCAACGCGATCACATAGCCGGCGAGCGAGGTTTCAAACAGTTGCCGGTCTCCGAGGATAAACCCTTCCACAATGATCTCTTGCTGAGACGCTTTCGGCGCCTCCCCGGGCGGAATGCCGCTACCGGCGGCAACGGCTCCCGAGGGAATGGCCGTGGCGCCTCCCGTCGCCGCACCGGCAGCTCCCCCCGACACCGGCCCCAGATTGATTTTTAGATCAATAAACCGAATGCTTGTAGGAGTAAGCTCGACCAGTTCACTGATCAGAACCATGGCGAGATAACGCTCCGCATAAAGTTTAGACAACCGTCGCCGGTCATTAACCTTGGCCGCCATTCTCAGAAGCTGATTCCGCTCGACGACCGGACCAAGGTCAAGCATCCGGCTCTCTAACTCGGCAATAACCTTTTTTTTCTGTGCGATCGCGTGGTTCTGAAAAATAAAGATCCCCGAGCAGAGGAAAACAGTGATTATGAAGACCACAAAGACAGCCATGTTGATCCGGGTGATAGCGGCTGCCGTTTCCTTATCCTTATAAGTGAAGATCAGGTTCGGCGTGTGGTCGTTGCCCGAGAAGGCAAGTCCCAGGGCCGCCCCAAAGGCGATCCGTTCCGACATGCTGTCAGTGTCCCCCATATCCGGGTAAGAGGCAGGATCAAGTTCGTTCAGGGGATCCAGAACCTCACTCGTCACACCAAGCTGTGATCCCACGTACTCGGTGATGGGTGGGGAGATGTTCATGACGCCGGAAACGAATATCCGGGAGATACGGTCGCCAAGCATGGTAGTGGCGTAATGCTCGAAGGTCCTTTCCACCTGGCGCGTCAGCCGTTCCAAAGCGGGCCGGATCATAAGGAAGATCTCCTCCTTCGTAAGGGCGCATCCGGCATCGCTTTCCCCGAGGGGTAAGGAATCGGGACTGAGGCTCCAGACGATCTTTCTGCCTTGCTCAAACGTCAGCAAGGGGCTTCCCGGACATGTATGCAACTCATTGAAGCTGTCCACCAGGGCTTCCACCATGCTGTTCAGACCCGCCTTGATCCCCCTGGTCATGACGAGATTCTTTCCGGCATAGACGTCAATCCGGGAGAAATCGTTCCCGATGAAGAGGCTCGCCACCGCTCCTTCCCGGGCGGGAATCCATCCGGCACGGAATAAGTTCTGTAAGGAAAAAGGGACAATGGATATTCCCGCAAGGGGCCGTCCGATCCGGGAGAAGAGCCCCTTGAGGTTCTCGATCTCCTGCCGCGGGGTCGTGTAGAACATGACGGCAAGCTTGGGGATACCCTGATCGATGACCTCTCCCTGGAGCTCATAATCGAAAATCATCTCCTTTTCGTCAAAGGGGGTTTCTTTCCTGGCCATCCAGTAAACGGCATTGGAGATCTGTTTCTTAGGAACCTTCGGGATGCGGATGTGACGCACCTCGACATGCGCCGCAGACATGATGACCCAGAGGTTCGGGCGCCTGGCAGGACCGCAGATTGCAGCCAGCGCCGCCTTCAAAAAAGCCCCGAATTCAGGCGACCCTTTGGGTGTTTTCAGCGGTATGGTCAGGCGCTTCCTGTCGTCGATACGCCAATGTCCGCCCGAGGTTTCGGTGGCTCTGACCATTCTAAGGTAGTCATGGCCGATGTCGATACCGACGGTGCACGTTTTCTCAAGGGAAATCAGTTTCGGCAGCGGGAGGCGGTAATGGCCTTTTCTCCGGGGCGGCGGTTCAGGAGCGTCTGAAAGATCAGGAATCTCCTCCCGTTTGCTGCGGATGAGCTTCAGGAGTTTTTCCGTCGATGTGATTTCGCTTAGTTGAGCCACGTCAGAACCCCTATGTGATCCCCTGGTCCTTCACTTCGTTGACCGTGTATTATCAAAAAGATCCGCCTGGCGACTTTTAACTAAAAAATCGCTTCTGCCGATCCGGTATTTTTCAAGATATCTTCTCGCCGCCTCCATATAATCGGGGGGGAAATGCTTGACTGTGCGGATGCCGAACTGGATGAGGGGAGGCTCGGGAATGATTTTTTTCGCGATGTATTCGCGAACGGTCTTCGCCGAAACGCCCAGTTCGCCCGCGGCATCTATGATGGTTGAATAGGCCTGGCCACTAATAATAATCATAACGTCCTCTCATCATTCTTATGGGAATGTAACCTATATCCGATCGGTTGCGGACATAATGAACAACCGGACAGTTCCGATGGTTCGAACCTAACATACCGGTGGGATGTTGTCAAGTTTTTACAAGCTAAGTTTCCATCTTGGGAATGAAGAAGGGTTGGGAACCGGTAGGGATTATTTTAGCGGCAATGTCTACGCAATTACTCTATGTGAAAAGGTTTTGTACCCTTTATCGGCACTGATTTTCCATATATGCATCTTCCTTCCAGACGACCGTGTTTCGGCCCCGGGCCTTGGCCTCATAAAGGGCCGCGTCCGCCGCTTTGATGAGCAGGGACGGGTCGGCATCGGGACGGGGAACGACGGTGGCGGCGCCAAAACTGACCGTCACAAAGGCTCCGAGCGTCGATTTTTCATGAACGATGCGCAGGCTTTCGACATGGGTGCGCATTTTTTCCGCTAAAAAAACGATATCCTTACCGGCAACCCGGGGAACGACTACGGCGAATTCTTCCCCGCCATAGCGGGCCACAAGGTCGTCATGGTGGTGCACATCCTGGCGGATGGCCGCCACCACGGCCTTTAAACACTCGTCGCCCTGCTGATGACCGTAGGTGTCGTTATAGAGTTTAAAGAAATCCACATCACAGATGATCAATCCGAGGGGCGCCTGGTCGGCGGCGTGGGTTGCCCACATCTTCGCCAGCCATTCATCGAAGAAACGACGGTTGGCCGCATGGGTCAGTCCATCAGTTTTCGAGAGGCGTTCCAGTTCGTGGTTGGCCTTTTGCAGCGCCTTTTCGACCACGAGGCGCTCCTGAATTTCCGTGGCCAGCAGTTCGTTCTTCCGGCGCAGTTCGCAGGTCCGTTCATCGACTTTCTGTTCCAGGGATCTTGAGTAGTCCTCAAGGGACAGCTTGGCCAGCCGCAAATCTTCGATCACCTGTTCGAGATGGAATTCCCTCGTTTCCACCTTGACCATCATCATGCTGAAAGATTCCGCCATTTCCGTCAGCCATTCAGGATATTTTTCCTTGATCGTCAGCTCAAAGAGCTCCTTTGCCTGTTCCCGGTTATACCTGCCAGCGGATACTTCTTTGAAAAGACCATGCAACCTGTCAAGCAGCTTGATTTCCGAACGATGCAATTGAGTCACAATCGGATCTCCTCTTTCATATGCTCATACTTCGTCAAATACCTGCCCCAACATTATAATGCAAGGCTTTTCACGGCCTTTGACAGAGGCCATGCTTTTTGGTATGGATGCGGCCGGATAATGCGGGAAGGAGAGAAATATGGCAGAGATCAAAAGCACCTTAGACCTCATCATGGAGAGAACGAAGAATCTGACCCTGACAGAAGAAGAGAAAAAGACCATCCGCGCCAAGGAAGTGAAGAGCAGGGTCAGGGGCTGGCTGCAGCGATACAGGGACGGAGCCATGATCATTCGGGATCTGAAGGAAAACATGGCGCGGGAACGGTCCACATTTCCCGAAGCGGCGGCCCTGCTGCAAGCGGAATGCCTTGCCCATTTGGAACCGGAGGCGGACAACCGGAAGCTTTTTCAAATGATGGGAGAGATTCTCGGAATCGATGCCGCACCCTTTCAGCGTCTCATTGATGATTTTAACGAAGAAACGTTACAGCACCGGGTCCGGGAAACCCGGAACGCCCTCGACGTCCTTCATGCCCAAGGGATCAGCGGTACGGCGGTGGTCCCGAACCTGAACCTCAGTCCCGCCTGGAATGCCCGCCGGGAAAGCGCCCGTAAGGAATTCCGCAATAAGCTTTATCTGGTCAGGTAAGGAAACCACTGCTCCCGGATGATCTTGAAATTGGCCCGGACGGCCTCTTTCCCGACAACGGGTTCCCCATGGCCGGTGAGCAGATAATCCACATCCAGGGTGGAGAGTTGTTCGATGCTCTCCTTGAGCATTTCTCCATCCCCACCCGGCAGATCCGTGCGTCCAATCCCCTGGTTGAAGACAACGTCGCCGGTGAATAAAGCCTTCTTAGCCGGCCAGTACAAGCAAATGGAGGCCGGGGTATGCCCCGGCGTCTTGAACACCTGAAACAATTCCGATCCGATGGTAAGATCCCCCGCCGTCAGGAAGAAGTCCGGTTCGGGGATGCGAAAGTAATTGCCGGCCAGTTTGCAGATGAACGCATATTCATCCTCGTTCATGGCAAACAGGGTCGGTTTGGCAAATCTTCTCACTCCTTCCAGATGATCGGGATGGCCGTGGGTGGCAATGACGACATCCACATCTTCCAGGCCGACGCCGGCGCTTTCCATGCCATTCTGGACATGCTGGAAGAGATGCGCATGTCCCGGGTCAATCAATATCCGCTTATCTCCGTCAATGAGATAGGCATTGCAATTGTTTTCCTGATAGTGCCGCCAGAGGAAACCTTCGCATCCGTCAAAAATCTTCATTAGTCATTCCTTCATCCATACAAGTCAATTTTCGGGGACCGGTTTTTTACATTCTTGAGGTCCCAGGTATCTTCAGTCGCTGATCCACATAAAGAGGAGCCAGGTTCTTGCCCTGATTGAGGTCCTTCAAGGCATTTACCGTCGTCTTGTGCTTCCGGGCAATGGCGTCAAGGCTGTCTCCCTTCTTGACGATATAAATCGTCGTACGCGGCGTTGATCCTTCCGGCTTCTTTTTTGCGGTCTTTTCAGATCCGCCGGGCTTCTCCCCTTCCCTGATTTTTATGACCTTTCCTGCAAACAGGGGATCGCGAGGTTTCATATGATTCAGTTTGAGGAGTGCGGTTATGGTCGTTTCATGCTTCCGGGCGATAATTTCCAGGGTATCGCCCTTTTTAACCTTGTATCTTAATGCCTCTACGGCAGCCTTTTTTTCCGGGACCTCCTTTTGCTGCTCTTGTTGCGGCTCCGGTTCCTTGCCACCGGCCCCGGGAATCTTGATCTTCTTTCCCGCATAAAGGGTGTCCTTCATCTTCATCTTGTTGAGCTTCAACAGTTCTGGGAGGCTTATCCCCTGCTGCTTGGCAATACTGTCGAGACTCTCGCCTCTCTTTACCGCATAGGTGGCCGTTGTGGTCTCCGGCTTCTCCGTTGCCTCGACCTTAGCCGTTTTCGATGGCCGAGGAGCCGTTTTTTCCTCAATCTTTTGGAGGGGAATCTTTATTTTCCGGTTTGCATAGAGGGGGTCCTTGGGTTTCATGCCGTTGGTCTTCAAAATCAGGGCCGGGCTGACATGGTATCTCCTCGCAATCCTTTCAACGCTTTCCCCTCTTTTTACCATATAGAAGACGGTTACGGTTTTTACACCGGCCACAACCGGCTCTTTTTTCTTGGGTGTCTCCTCCTTTGCCGGTATCTCTTCTTTCTTCGGGATATCTTCTTTCTTAGCCGTATCTTCCGGTTTACGGGACACGCCGGGTTGCGCCTGCGCGGTCACCACGGCCGGCGCCTTGCCGGGTGCCGATGAGAGGAAAGCGACCGTTGATTTCACGATAGCATCCGCAAGGTCGTTTTGAAATTGACGGTTCCGCAGTTTTTTTTCTTCCTTGGGGTTGGAGATATAGGCGGTCTCGATGAGGACCGAAGGCACTTCCGGAAGTTTCAGGACCATGAGCGGCGCCTCCTGGACGGCATTGAATTTTATGCGGTTCACCGTGGTCATGTTCGCCAGCAGCACCTGGCCGAAGGTCCGGGAAGAATTCAGGGTGTTTGTTTGAAACATGTTCAGAATGATCGGGTCCGATTGGTCGCTGGTCGCCTCGCCGTTCCCGGCGCCGCCGACGATATCGGCAAGGTTTTCATTTCTCGCCAATATTCTCGCCGCTTCACTGCTTGCACTGCGCAGAGAAAGGCTATAGACGGATGTGCCTGAAGCCAGCCGGCTCCGGGAGGCGTCGGCATGGATACTGAGAAAGAGATCGGCTCCATATTCCCGGGCTATCTTTAATCTTTTTTTGAAGGAAACATAGTAATCCCCTTCCCTGGTCAGGAAGGCATGGTAACCTTCCAGGGCATTCAGTTTGTCACGGACCTTTTTGCTTATCTCCAGGACAATCTTTTTCTCATAAGTTCCGTAACGGCCTACGGCGCCCGGATCTTCGCCGCCATGACCGGGATCGATCACGACGATTTTATCCTTGGTCTGAACCTTGACCCGCTCCCTGTCCTCCTGCTCTTTTTTTTCCACTTCCGGAAGGATGATGTCGATCACAATCCGGTCCGGCTTCTCTTCAATCTTTTTTACCCGAAAAACCTTGGTTTCCGTGTGCGCCGTCAGATACAGGTCAATGTTCACCACCCCTTCCGAGGGGGTGGTGAGCGCTATCCGGTCAAGGCCGGGTTTCTTGATGGTGTTTGTTCTCGGCCCGGCTTTCACGTATTGGGCGCCGGTGATATTGATACTCACCCGCATGTCTTTCTTTTCGACAGTGTACTGGGCTTCTTCACTTGTATCAATAACGACGCGGGTATGATCCGGGGCAGACCAATGCCTGATATTTAAAATATTCGTCGCGGCAAATCCTTGCGCAGACCATAATGCAATAACAAGAATCGCCAGACCATATAATAATTTCCGTATTAAATTTATCATTACCGGACGCATTTTTTGCAACTAACAAATTTCCACATCAACTGCAAGAAATCGTTAGAATTAAGATTCAAATTCACTCTTTGCAATACCAGATTGACGAATGATGGATTGTAGCGTCCCGATTCGCAGTTCAGCATGATCAGGGACTGGCACAGTGATCGTTGTGTTCGGAAAATGTTTTTGCATGACAATGTGGCTACCCTTCTGGCGCACTTCTAGAAAACCATGCTGGGAAAGAATATTGCAAACCTGCCTTCCAGAAAGAACGCGAAGTTTACCCAATGGCAACCTCCACTTGTGTCACATACACTTCCTCATGTAATCTTGTTTGAATTTCCGTCGGTGAGGCTGTTTCAAAGAAAAGCTCCAGTGCTTCCCTAAGGTTTATGCGGGCTTCCTCGATAGTGTCGCCTTGACTGGCAATATCGAGTTCCGGACAAAGCGAAACATAACCGTTACCCTCGCGCTCAATAATTGCGGTGAGTTGTTTTTGCATAGCATTCCCCCATAATTAAGATTTTATTCTTCTGTTTCACGAACAATGACTTGGGTTGCACGTGTAAACCATGTGTCTTTTGTTGAACCGGCGGTTTTAGGTCCCACTACTGATGATACTGAAACTCCCCCGACCGGTCTCCAACCTTCATTCAGGTATTCATTTACCATATTTTCAAGTTTCTCAAAAGCATTGTTATTTTGGCTATTTTCTTCACCAATAGCCGTGATGATCTTGTATTTCAGCTTGGATGCCATGTCATTTCCTCATTTATATTTTATTCCAACGCGTGGATCAGCCAGGGCCAACGGCGATTGGCTGCATCCTGTGGATAGGCGGAGCGGGAGCGCAGCCTACCAAGGCAATAGCAAGCATCCGCCGCCGATAAGCTGATCGGGAGCTTGCTCCCGGTCAGCTTATCGCAGAGCTAACCGGCGCGCAGTTTTTTCGCGCGTCCGGTTGAGTGTTTGGTTAGGCGCTGTGTAGATTTGGTGATTTCCAGGAGTGATTTCAGTGCCTCATTCACGGCAGCCGAACTGGTAAACACTTTGGCCACTTCAGGTTCGAGGACCGCCACATTGGCACCTTCTTCTATCAGTCGCTTAAAGTACTTACCCCGAACAGCCTTTGAATAATCGAACTCATATTCAGGACGTAATTCTTCTATGATTTTAGTTTTCATGTCTTTTCCTTTCTGAAATTGTTGCAGGTCGTGCGCTGATAATTCGTATCGTATCCTCTCTTTCTGTGTGCGAAACAACGAGCAAATGTCCTTTGGGTGAATAACCAACGGTAATGAATCTATCCTCTGTGATAGAGTGGTCAGGGTCATGGAGCGTCGCCGATAAAGGATCATAAAACACGGTAACGGCTTCGTCAAAAGAAATGGCGTGCTTTCTGATGTTTCGCTTTTCTTTTTCCCTATCCCACTCGAATTTCATAATATTATCCGATACGAATGATTGACCTCAAAATAATCGTCTATTGAATATAGCTCATCTAGCCGGATCGCTCAATCTGCAATTCGGATTACGAAAAAGATGTTCAAAATGGGCACAAGCGCCGCCACCCGCACAATGGGGACTGACAGACTCGCCGCACTCCGAACACCGAAAGTCGGGGTAATCAAGCTTACGCCTCTTCGCGTTGTCGCGCATTTCAATTGCGTCGTCGACACTGACCATACGGGTCCCTACGGCACATATCATTGATTTCGCCATTGTCATCTCTACCTCGCATAACGCAAAGGTCAGCGGTTGCGAAGCAATCCGCTGTAGTGACTGGTTAGAAAATGGATACTTACTATGCCTAAAATAGACCCCAATATAGCAATAGATGAAAACCACTTGTCAATAATTATTCAGTTCAATTCATTACTTGATGAACTTAAACGTGATCATCCAGAAATATATTACAGATATAAGAGTAAGAATAACGGCAAACTCTACAGATTTCTTCACGATGAACTTTATCCATCTATCGGCGCAATTATATGCTTTGTCGCTTACTTTGCCTTTGTTGTTTATCTTTGGAGGGCCGTTTAGAGCATTTATGTCTAATCCTTTGGTTTTCAAATCAATAATTCTGAG